>JAAUXU010150763.1_pt1 | contig 67398 bp, 67 predicted proteins | sample 7278151 | NCBI WGS metagenome assembly JAAUXU01 (sample SAMN14350113, study PRJNA611818) | marine sediment metagenome | isolation source: surface marine sediment (1.8m) | place: French Polynesia: Moorea | collected 2018-08
CTCGTGGCCAGAAAGAATGACTCTGACTTGCTGCCACAGTGGGTCTGTGGATATCTTGCTCGTTACGAAGTACATGAGCTGCGAGTGCAGGCGCACCATGAACCTGGAGAGAAAGGTTGTCAGCCCACGTATCATAACCTGGTATTCCTAAGTTCCTAACCGATCCTTGAACTTACGGCGTGCCGGGGGTGATACAGTTCGAGTCGAATCTGGCTTCCTTGGGAAGCTCCTCTCCTCGATCCCTGGCCTTCTTCTCGTTAAGCTCGGCCTCTTTGGCAGACTTGAACCTACGGCTGCGCTGTTGGTTCATCTTTGCCCTTGGAGCGACGCCGTCCACAGCCATGAAAAACAACTGCCAAAAAGAGACGTCACTTAGAAAACCCCGACACGGACACCCCGGAGACTCCATCCTTTTTCCCACCTTTTTGGGCTGGATCATTCTGAAGAGCACCTCGATGTAGTGGAAGATGCTCTCGAAGATTTTTTCTTCTGAGATTCGAAAGTGCGGGTCGTCGTCGTTGGGATGCGAGCAGATGTGAATGATGCCGTTCATGTCGAGGTAGAGGTTATCAAACTCCGGAATTTGGTGCTCTTTCACCACCTCGCTCAGGCAGGGGTAGCGCTCGCTCAGCCAGCGATAGAACTTTGGTACACCCATCGCGTTCTCAACACCTCGGAGAGGATCCTTCCGTAGCACCTCGACCCCGAGTCCAGTTCGATAGCGAAAAAGATCTTTGTTTACCACGCGCAAGGAAGCGAGCAAGGGCACTTCTCCTTTGACGAACCGGCCGGTCGGTGCTGTGGTGCTGCTGGCCCAGGAGGAGACGTTCGAGCGTTCTGAAGCGAACACAGTTGCCACCGAGTCACCACGGACAGAACAGTCTCCACATGACGCACACGTCTTCTGCAAACTTAATGATTCTACAGCGCGAAAACATTGGCTTTTTTGCAGACCACTTCTGTCACCACCCTGACCTCGGCGAGCACCGCTTCGGTTCACTCTCGGTTAAGTTGGGTTGACACAAGGCTTTTTCCAGGGCATTTGCTGAAGCAGTCTATGAAAAGAAATACGATACTTCTAAGCTTTTACGGTCGAGTGCTAATACAGAGAGGTCGACATATCAACTATATGTTAACGACGCATATTGTAGAACTATATCCATGTACCCTCCGAGGGTTTGACTGCACGGGGGTCATTTTTTATCAAAGGGGTATAAAAGGAGTCAAGTGCACTCAAGTCCAAGGAGGGTTCATATGAGTCCACATTGGCGTCGTTAATTTGTAATATGATGCACAATTTAGGAAAAGTTGCGGTGCCAAAAGAAAGTTATGATTCACGCACAAGTCAAACTCTCGCGCTCGTTGGAGAAACCGCTGATGATGGAAGGGGTCATGCTTGAAACAGCCATAGTTTCAGAGTGTTGAACCACAATATGTCCCTGTGGAGAGGGAAATATGGTGCAAGAATATTTCCCTCGGGAGATAAGCAAGGAAATATTCCGAAAATCGCGTGTTGAAATAGAAAGTCTGTAAAGTGCGAGGTCCATTCGTACGTCTGTCTTTGACTCTGTCTGTTACGTTGTAGACGCTTTTCTTCTCCGATCGTCACCAAATTTGGTCAGCGAACACTACTTCTCACGTGCCAAGGAACTTAATACATAGCACTCTACGTCTAAAGCCGTTTCGAGGCCGAAATCGAGGTTCAACGTTGCGTTTACTCCATAAGTGAAAGATAGTTCCCAATGGACGGGTCACGACTGGTACCTAAGCCTATTGGGAAGCCCTGTGCAGGAGCTATTAATCAGAGGACGTAATCGTGGCCTGCGCAAAGCGCGCGAAGGGCGATCGTAAGCTCGTGGACGGCAAGTTTGGGGATGACCAGTCCACAGGTGGGAGACACAGACAGAAAACCGAAACACGCACATAGCCCTTCATATTTTTGCCATCCTTTCCACCCAGCAAAGCTGGTCAAGTCCGCTAGTAACATTAAAAAAAGCTTATTCGTCCTTCAGCTGTATGTAGCAGTGATGTTGCTTTCTTTATTTGTGTGTCCGTCCTTCTGGATGACAATTTTGGCAATGCTTCTTTACTGCCATACACACAGCTTCGTCAGTAGCAGCGTCAACAAGATCGACTGAGATGAACCAGGTCAGGAGGTTGCTCTCCTTCAAGGGAGCGGCCAAGGAGGGAGACGACGGACCGGAAGAGACCGTGTTGGTCAAGCCACAAGTGCTTCCTCTACACCGGGCCTCTTCCGTTTCCTCTGGATCCTTCAGAGCACACAAGAACAATAAGAATAGGCTGGAGTCGGCGGCTGTCAGGGCGGCGGAATCGGCTGACGGCATCAGGAGGTGAGTGAGGAAACAAGTTGTGCAAAGACTTGGACGTGTCGGGTAACTTGGCTGACCAACTTCAGCTCGGCTGTGGCCGACGCCGCACCAGTGGCGCACGGTAGCATGCGGGTCAAATTGCAGCGCACCAGATCCCGGAGTGCGGACACCCGGAACGACAGTTCGGCTGTGGCGGGCGCATACGGCTCCGGGCCGAACCTCTCGAATCAGCCCCAAAGGGGGGGGTCACCTGTGGGTGGACTTTCCATGAAGAAGAGCATAGTTCTAAGGAGCCATCGAAACACTGCGTAGGTGATATATTCTGGCTGGTCATAAAGAAGTCACTTCATCTTCTCTGACCAAAGAGTTTATTGTACGTCCTAAATAGGACTGGAGGTCGATTATGCGTTTCTTTCCCATCCCCTTCTGCTGCCCAACACAAGCAGGCTGCTGTTGTCAGCCTCCAAACTGTTTTACCGCAGCTGTGGTCTCCAAAATTTGGCCTCGGATCAAATTTCCGACAGTCCAGTCCTGCCTTCTACAAGACAGGCTGGTCCTTAGTTGGCACTGGTCGGTACAGCTAGAGGGGATAAGGGGAGGCGTTTCTAGTACGCTCCGAGGACTTCAGTTACCATATAGATCGTAGCAGCAAGCGCAGATGAGATCAACTTGTAGGCAGAGTTGACACAATGACCTCGATGTGATTGTTCTTCTTGTCCTGGCCAGGCCTCGGGAAGGCAGCCCGAATTATTGTTCTGAAGGAGAAGAGAATGTTGGATTCATCTCAAAAAAGGCCAGAAGCCAGTCTTACTACATGTTCAGGTATGTCCAGACCTTTGTCAACACTTTACCCGTCACATCTGCTGATACTTAGACCACGTCCCATGGGAGAGGTAACTCAACTTGGCTCGAGCCCCGCGTTATCCTCCTCGATGCGCCAGTGTAGGAGGGCCGCTGCCGCTGCCATTGGTCCCTCTGCCGTTGGTGGGGCCAATGCTGGTCCAGCCTCTTTTGTTCGTAGTGGTCCGTGCAAGCTGTCACAATCTTCGTCGTTTCGCCTCCTGAGATGTGGCAGCACCCCACCTATAAACAGAGGGAGTCTTGGCAGCCTCCGCGGACCTTCCGGGGCAAGGGCAATAGCACTCCAAGGTGGGATAATAATAATAATGATGATGACTGCATGGTCTCTGTCACAACCGCCAATCCTACTCATCTCTAGATGGCTTTTCTCCCAACCGACTGCAAAGTGAAGAGAACCTGCTCTTAGATTTGCAAAGGAAGCAGGAGAAGTCATGGATCCACCACTCCAGGTTCAAGGAGGAGACCTCAGTTATGAAAAATATCAGACAGCGAGAAATGATTGAAATGAGGAAGAAGGAAGGAAAGGCATGCATACAAACAGTGGTTACTTGGTGCACTGACGTAAAAATCCAGAAATCTTCTGCTGACAACATCAAACAGTCTATGATGCATACAACGTGTATAACAATAGGATATACATCATCCTTTTTTGTCACTACGTACATAGGTACCACCTTCCTGCCACCAGTCGCAGGATGAAAGTCTTCTGTCCTCAACGCCTCCATCTGGTCAGACTCCTTCGCTGAGCAGGAAGAAGAACCTTTCAACCTCCGTTGCGACCAAAAACAAGTCTGCCAAGTCATACTCATATCATCTACAGAACGAGGGGACAAAATTGGTGAAGAAGAACAGCATTGCCTCAGGACTGCTGGGAACTAGAACTATCCTCCTGGCACCAACAGCTGCGGCGGCTCTGGCTAACCCACTAAGTGGTGTAAGTGGATCTCTCTGTGTTGAAGGCATAGACAAAGTCCATAGTGTCCTTCTTCACCACAGATGCTGCCATCGTCTTCTGCCATAGGTGCAAAGGTCAGCAATTGGGTTCCGCCGCCTCAGCAGAAACCTAAGGATCGACAACTCGTCAGAAAGGTTTAGTTTTGGGCCTGATGGTCCTTTGGGTAGTGAAAAGGATTAGGAACCTTGGTTCATCCTAACCCTTATTCTTACCCCCTTAACCCTGACTTAAACCTTACCTTACTTAGTCCTGACCAAACCCTTACCTTACTTACCCTTGACCTATGCCTTATCTGACCGAGCCCTTACCTGAACCTGACCTGAAACTTAACATAAACCTCACCTAAGCAGAAAGTCTTTATCAGGTTGTGTCTGCAAGGTTGAAACAGTACAAGAATCCATCTCAGCCTGCAGCTTTCAGGTGTAGTGACTTCATCAGAGAGTGTCTTGAGTGGCACAACTACTACAGATCGTTTCATGGGGCTGAGCCTCTGGAGCTGGATGAGGAGGTAGATTTTCAACCTTGTCCTTGATCAAGTTCAGCCTTCAGCTGAAAGCCACTTCCTCAGCTCTGCGCCTCCTCTCAGTACTGGGCCAATCTCTTAGCTCACCGTGACGACTTCTACCACCAGAATCCTGCTGACTTGGGGGAGAATCTGTTCGCGTGGCCGATCCCAATCGTCCCACAGGCTTCACCCACCGGCACGATGCCGGATATCAGAGGCAAGGAAGTCGCCGCCTATTGGTACAAGACCATGAGGAGCTACTATTTCCTCAAGGACCCCGAGGTGCTGCACGCTCACGCAGGTGGGATCATAAACGGGCTCAGACAATGAGCGAACGTACATCGTGGATTTCTCTTGTCACAGGTCCATTTTCCCAAATGATTTGGCTCTCGACACGTCATTTCGGATGTGGCAAAGCTCGATCTCACTCAGGTTAGGACCATGTGAAATTATGTTTTATGTTGATTTCACAATCGACTGTACTACAGTGAAGTCATGGTTATAGATGGATCATGGGTAATACGTAGATAGAACTATACGAGCTTGAAATACCTTGGACCTGAGCAAAAATGGCATTCGAATCTGACAGGGGCCCGAATATTTGCAATCATTTGAATGAAGCTGGGGATTTGGACATTGCAGTCTGGGATCCCTTTGGTATGGAGGTACTGACACTGAAGGCATGCGTGACGTCCTACAAGACTTTCTGGGAAAACTTGTGACTCAAATCCATGACTACGGATTTGAATATGAAATTTTTAACTGCTTTGGGTGACTGAACCAGCAGAAAACAAGAAGGGCCCCGGTCTAACATTGACAGTCTGAAAGCCTCCTTGAAATGACGTGAGCTAAGTTGTCCATGGGCACAGTCTTGCTTTCTAATAGCAATTCAGGACCATAATGAAGACCTAATGAGTTACTTACTCTATTTTTGTCCTCTGTAACACATGTAAGTATCTCCATTACACTATACCTATGGCCTCAGCCATGGTGACTGACGGCAATGATCATGTGCCACGAACACTCTGACCATTGTAAATTTTAGGCAAACTCATAGTGGTGGCCCTTTATTTTCCCCGTGGAAACATTCCTGGCGAGTTTCACTTGAATGTGCTGCCCCCAACGGACAAGTTCGTGGGTGAAGACGAGGATAACTTCCAAGAGGAAGATGGAGGAACTGGTGCCGAGCTACGAGCAGCTGAGAAGTGAGAGCAGGACCATTGATTCATACCACACAGAACAGCATAGTACAAATGTCTTGCGTATGTCTGAATGCTCTTGAATATGCTGGCTTCTTGTGATTCTCTCATCTGGACTTGAGGTTAAAAGTTTGCGTCTTGTCAGGAAAAAAATAAAGTCTACTGATCACTCCTATTTGGTATTAGTAAATGGAGAACCGTATAGGCTGATATTAAGACACAATGATCTGACTGACTGCAAGCAGCAAAAGAATATAGACACTCCTAACAGGAGGTACAACATGCTCATGTCGAAAATGACGATGCCAAAGGTTTGCATACAGAGCTACTGCTGCAGTGGCTCACTTGTTGATCCGTTTGTGCAATGCAGTGCATTCCTCAGATGTGTAGTGGTTGCACAGTGCACTCATTTCTATTCCTTGGGCTAAGAAGACAGTTATAAAAGGAATATGTAAATTAAACAATACCACAACGATGGGGTATTTTAGATCAAAAGTCACGTTTCCCCGCTGTCTAGTGATGACTCATGTATGGAGGCAGTCATTTTTCGATGTACCTGTGAGTTTTTCGGCTTGAACTGCAGGTGGGCATCCTAATGACCAGGTTTCACAACTGACAGTTTATCAACGGCTATTTTATTTGACACTTGTTCTCTTCAACACTTGTAAATGGACCCCACATGAAGCGAGTTCTTGGCAGCCACGGCCTCAATCTCGACTAAGCCACCCTTGGGGAGTGCCTCAACCTGAAAGGCTGCCCTGGCCGGCCTGCTTTCGCCAAAGAACTCGTTGTACACCTTGTTCACCAGATCGAAGTCTTCGATGTCCGTCAGAAAAATTGTTGTCTTGACCACATCCTAGAAAAGTCCAGGGTAATCCAGGCATCTCGTATATCACAAATCTAAGTAAAACATAACAACACCTGGACAGTGCAACCAGCGGCCACCAAGACATGCTGGAGGTTCTTCAGGGCCTGTTCGGCTTGCCGCCCGACACCCCCGGGAGTCAATTCTCCTGTGGCCCGTTCGATTCCCAGCTGGCCACTCAGGAAGAGTCTCCCGTTGACGAGGACACCCTGCACAAGCTCAAAAGTCCACAAATCTTGCTACTAGCAAAACAAAAACGAGTCAAATGTTCACCTGGTTATAGGGGCCCAGGGCTGCAGGGGCCTGAGGACTGTTCACCACGAGACGCAGGCTCCTCACAGACATGGGGCTGAAACGAAAGCCCCGAATTTCAGTCATTGTTCGAGAGGTTTTATCGCGACCAGACTCCTGTTTATTCGCATGCTCAAAAGAATTTCCAGTGGTCAAACTAATTTGTGCCTAGGTGAGCTAATGATTCAGATCTTGACTGGTTCGGAGTCCTCCACGTTGCCAACGATGGCGATGGCCTCGATCTCGACCGCCCCGCCCTTGGGCAGGCCGGCCACCTATGGGTATTTTTTCCTTCTTTTATTTTTCCTTCCTGATTTGTGTTCTAAGATGTTAAAAGCATTCACCTGATAAGCAGCTCTTGCTGGTTCATTTGGAGGCGAGAAGAACTCCTTGTACACTTCATTGACCTTGGCAAAGTCGGCGATGTCTGCCAGCAGCACGGTCGTCTTTACCACGTGGCTGAAGTCGGCATCGGCGGCGCTGGAGAGATTGAACGCATGCATCAGTCATTTCAGGTGCTTCTCTTTCGTACGTACTGTGTCTACCGGAGAATCTCTCCCATGTTCTTGAGTGCCTGCCTGGCCTGCACTTTAACTCCTCCCGGCACCAATTCGGTCGTGGCCGGATCCATCCCCAGCTGTCCGGAGATAAACATGGTCCGGTCGGTGATCACCGCCTAGAAATCGTTTACCAGCGTTTCATTTACGCCCTCGAAAGCAATGTTTTAGTCCCACCTGGTTGTACGGTCCGATGGCCTTTGGTGCCTTGCCAGTGTTCACAACGATCCTGCGGACGGCGGACGACGACGTCGTCATGGTCGGGAAAGCTGTGCAGGTTACAGGCGAGACACTTGTGTCGAGACAGAAATCGGCAGCTATCTCAAACTTATTGCTAGAGACGCTTTAGGTACTTTATACTAAGTCAGGTCGATCAATCTCCCAGAGTACACTTTTTGTCTTGTGCTCAAGTTCCTTGAGCTCAAGTTTCTTCAGCACCAGATATAAAATTAGAAACGAACTCGAAAAACCGGTCGGACAGACCCGACTTGCGAGCCATGGACACATCAGCCATCCCGACTTAAGTACTTCTCCAAAAATGTGCTAGTATATTACATGTAGACCGTCGGGTCCCCCCTGCTCACAGCTGCTGACTTCACTCTGCTCTGTTATGCATACACTGTTCGTTGAGGTGTCCAAGGCTTGCACTTCTACTCCCATGAAGAAGCAATCAATTTTTTAAAGGTTTTCCTCAAGTTGAGAAGAAATCTGCGGTTTACGAATAAAAATGCAAAAAAGAAAGAAGCGGAATTTGAGGTCGCCCTCGCGCTTTTCCCCCCAAAACCTGGCAACACTGAACGTAAACAAAATTGGTTTTGATCGGGGGGGCTGTGACTTGTGCCAGCTTGAACCCTCCTGCTCTTCGGACACCCCTTCGAAGACGACGACGCGGGCAACGGTGCCATGTTATTCCGCGGTGGCCGTCGTCCGCCTCGAGGCAGCCGTCTCAGTGCCTTCGGCCTCGGCTCCGTCACTCGTTACGCCATCTCCTTAGTCGTGGGAATGGAGGTGGTGGCCGCGGCCTCCTTGTACGCCTTATACCGGCGGACCAACCGGGACCCCGAGTTCAGATACTCACTTTACAGCGGAGGCGACTTGACCAAGAGTTGGCTGGAGACGTACTATGTTCTCGGAGAGAAGATGGATTCCTCGCTCAGGATAAGAGAAAACGATCAGCTTCTATGGACAGGCCAAGGCAAGACGGTCTAAAGCGAAGACAACGGTGACGTAGTGAATCTTGGATAATCTTCAATACAGGATAAAAAACCTTCAGCGCTGTAAAGACAAATTGAGGGTAGCTGATGATGGCCGAAGAAGATAGGGTGGTGACGTTGGTAGATATGGATTGTTTCTACTGCCAAGTCGAGGCTCGCGAGAAGAAAGAGTTGCAGGGTAAGCCGATGGCGGTGGTCCAGTACAATGCTTGGAAGGGAGGGGGCATCATCGCCGTTAGCTACGAGGCTCGGGCTGCCGGCGTCCGGCGCAACATGCGAGGAGACGAGGCCAAGGAGAAGTGCCCTGAGATCGCCTTGGTTCCTGTCCCGACAGTCCGAGAAAAAGCTGATCTTTCCAAGTACCGCGAAGCCAGCAAAGAGGTGTTAACGGTCCTCTTGAGCGTCGGAGCCGTCGTGGAGAGAGCGTCTATAGACGAGGCCTATTTAGACCTCACCAAACTAGTCGACGAGATGTTAAAATCGCCGAAAGAAGCCCAGCGATGTCCGAACACTCACGTCGTCGGCAGAGAATCAGTCGCCGAATGGCTGGACGAAGAAGCTAACCTCAGTCACGAAGTCCAGCGATTGTCTGCTGGCGCCGCCATCGTCGAGGATATGAGGGCCAAAGTCTTTGCCGAGACCGGATTTCGGTGCTCTGCCGGCGTAGCGCGGAACAAGATGCTGGCCAAGTTGGCGTGCGGATTGCATAAACCTAACGCCCAGACGGTTTTGCCGAGTGATGCAGTACCCGAGCTATTCACGGCACTGCCCTTGACAAAGTTGCGTGGCCTAGGCGGCAAGTTAGGAGAGGCGGTAACGACGTCTCTGGGAGTCAAAACCGCTGGAGAACTGGCCATGCTGCCTGTCGCTGCCCTTCGCGTTAAGTTCGATGAGAAAACCAGCCGCTGGCTTCATGACGTCTCCAAGGGAATCGATGTGGATCCCGTGAAGGAGCGAGAGTTGCCTAAGTCCATCGGCTGCTCCAAGAACTTCTTGGGACCGAAGATGTTGGAGACTAAAGAACAAGCGTTCTATTGGTTCTCCCAACTAGCGGAGGAAGTTTGTGAGCGGCTGGCCAAGGACAGAGAGTCTAACGGTCGCTTGGCCAAAGGCTTTACTGCCTCCTTAAGCATCGACGGTCGTGGTCACTTCTCCAGAGCGGGGGCTTTGACTTCATACGATCCAGCCATTCTGGCCAGGCAAGCCATGCAGCTAGTATCGTCTTTGAACGAGTCCACGGATCCGAACTTGTGGAGACCAAAACTGAAGAACGTTAGCCTTGCGGCTACAAAGTTCCAGCCAGAGGGTTCTAGAACGACACAGGCATCCATCATCAGTTGCTTTAACAAGGCGGCAGAAGACACCCCCCCAGAGGATGACGCAGTCAACATCGAAGAACTCATTCCTTCTCTGGAAGAATTTGACCACTCAGTCCTTGATTTGCTCCCGGCAAAGGTAAAGGAGAAAGCTCTGAAGAGGATCAAGGAACTCGAACAGTTAGGGGGAAAGGATGGTGCTTTGCCAGATGGTGCCACTGGGCCTTCCAGAGAGGTCAATACTTCTCCGCAGAATGATCATGGTGAAGTGGTTGCTTCGACTGACGATAAAATCTTGGTCGAGAACTGCTTGACCAATTGTGATGAATCCGCCATGGCCGTAAAGGAGGAAAAGGTGATGTCTTCTCCAGAACGTGTAACCTGCGAGCGGTGCTCAAGGCTCATTTCTCCATTTGAACTGCCTGAGCACCTGGATTATCATTTGGCAAGAGATTTACAGAATGAGATGTCCAGGGAGGAAGGCCCTATTCAAGTGAAGACAATTTACAAAGAGGTAAAAAGAAAGAGGAAGGAAGAAGACACTGAAAAAGTTGCTGATAAAAAACAAAGACATATCACCAGCTTTTTTAAGAAAGTGTGATTACAGCATCGCTAACTCGAATAGTCAACTTAGAATGTGAAGGGCTATCGTCATCAGTAATAATGTAGTCATGATTTTCGCTTTTAATATAGGAAAATTCCATATGCACATATTCTACGGATGCACACTTGACGTCGCCCTGATTCTTCAGGTCAGCAGCTTGTGATATTTAGCAAACTTAGTCAGCCTTCTTGACGATGGCTGATGTATATTCATACCTACTACAATTTGTAAAGCGCGCGGGCCGTATGTATGTCTGGCTGGTTGTGGCTTTTGCTGTACCGATTTCTAGTTTTTTCGCTGAAGTTGGTAGGCAATGACTTTATTGAGAGCGACGCGTACAAAGCACATATAGCTGTGCGGCAATTACTTATCGATCACTCAAGGAGGATCCCCCCCAACGATCTCTTCCGTTCAAGTCAGTCGTTATACCACAGCGACATATTTACATGCAGACATCATACTCGGGTGGGTTCTTATCGAGGCTCGGACTTAATCTGTTGCAGCGGCCGCATGAACGCGTGCAAGTTGCCCATTTGTGACAGTCCCGACTGGATGTGCTGCATGTGCACCTCCACACAGTTCTCGAACTTGGCCACGTTCTGTGAGGCGATGTTCTGCTTTATCTCTGCAATGGACTCTTGCAGAGCTTGTAGCTCAAAGGCACTCCTGTAAAGAATGTAACCCTTTCGAGGATGGAGGTCAGCTCAGATTCTCATTGTGTACTGACCTTCCTCCGTCGGCCAGCTGTTTGAGTTGCATCATAAGCGCCGTTAGGGATGAGATGAGAGCCAGGATCTTCGGGTTCTCCACGCACTCCTTCTCTCCGGAAGTATTGCTTTTGTTTACCAGATCGTACGCATCCTCCTGACAGCCCTCCCGGATGATGTTAGGGAGAGAGATGGTAGGTCCGGCTTCGCTTGAAAACTGCGAAGGAACTAATTAGATAAAAGTCCCACCATTATATCGTGTCAAGCTACCTCTTGGGTGTACTCTCGAATGTTTTTGAGATATTCATTCAGATCCCTGTTGGTCTGGGAGAGGTCGAGAACGGTGGCAGCATACTTTCTCTGGAAGTCTTCATTGATGTAGTGTCCAAAACTCTTACGTCTCTCACACTGGCCGTTCAAGTCCCTGAGAGTGTCGACCAGCTCTCGCTTTACCTTCAGACACTTGCTCAAGCGCACAATCTGGTCAAGAAATTTGATTGGGTAGCACCCAAGCCGACCATCAATGCTCATGACCTAGGGAAGCAAGATGGGTGAAGAAGGCAAGCAAGCACACATGAGACCGATTATACATACATTCAACTAAATGATCATTAGGCAAGATCGAAAACGTCACTTTCGTTTTGTGAGCTGAGAAATTGCCCCTAGGAATGGTCACAGCCGGGATGAGTCTTATTTTGTTGAAAAGAAGTATTGTGACGTGCTCTCCTAACTCCAGGCCTTATAATGTACCAGCCAAAAGTAACTCGTAACTTTCTCAATGGGTTGAGCTACACCTCTCTGCGGAATCCTGAGCATCTACTCCAAAACCGAACCAGTATGCACTGTTTCTCTAGTGCAACTCATATGTTGACAATAGGGAACCTAAGTGTTATTTGCTGTAACGAAGAAAACTACATAAAAGTTTGATGGCATTGTGAACTAGTTAGTGGTGCTTGAGAAAAGTATATACGCGTACTCACTGCACGTACTACATTCAGCATGCGATAAAACTTGGAGTTAAAAGTGCACATAGTAAGTAGCCGTTTGGAATTTTTCTTGCGAGTGAAATCTGTTTTTGCCAAAGGCCCAAACCCCCGGCCCTCCCCAGATCATTTCCGGAAAAAGAACGTTTTCGAAGAAGCCTAATGTTTGTACATTTTAATTTTACCGTACCTTGCCCCTTGGTGTTCTTCCACTGAGCAAAGGATCATTCGCCAATTGGGGCGAATATCCTGGAGTGCCGAATTTCACTGGTGAGAGAAAGGTTGGTGTGTTGGATGTGGAAGAAGCTGAATTAGCAGCATTTTGTTGTTGGAGCTGCTGTGGTCTGGGCCGCACTCGCGCTTGAGTAAATGTAGAAAGTGGCATCATCTCAGGCTCTTCGCTCGACAGCACCTCATGATCGGGTATAGAATGAGTGCCCAGTCCAATGCGATCAAAAGTAACGCGGTACGTGTTGTTGGAGGTGTCATAGGCATCGACCGTTCCAGTAAATAGTCCATCCTGAGGCTTGCGAAGCCTAAAGAAATAAATCATGGACAGTGCAGTCACTATGGCTTTGGGCTTCAGGTCATCGACATATTAGGACATTTTCAACAATCAGACCAAAAGTGTGAAGCCAAACACAAGTTGAAACTGGACGTTGACAGCATAAAAGAGCATGAGCTCTTGGGAGCTCAGTCTGAACCAGACATGTGGAATCACTGAACAACTGAATGAAACGCTGATACCCCAGTGTTTTTCACTTATCTAAGCTAGATAGGTGAAATTACTTCAGAAAAAAATTCAATCCCTGAATAAGGGCTCGCTTTTTATTCACAACTGCCCTCAAATGACGACTGCTCCACGACAAAAAGAAGTTAAACACACAGAATCAGCATGAAGTGGAGATTGCATGGTAAACTTTCATCAATTTTTTTTACCATTGGTGACTGCAAGCAGAAGTACAAAAATCATTTCAGAGAAGAAAGATTGTTATATCCCTTGGGTTGTAATTTTCTTTCAATATTCGATTGCTTTCAGTCCATTGCAGTAGTCATCGCCCAAGAAGAAATCAGCCCCAGAGTATTAATATTTGCCATGAGGCAAGGATTGCCCACAGAATCATTGAAGAAGGGCAAATCTGTAAACAGAGACTTTTTTCACTGATTTTGCCGTCAAAAAAGTTCGAGTTACAGTAAAATATTTTTCTTAAGGGAAAGGGAAAATAGTTCCCAGACTGCTTATGTAACCACCCTGACTGCCATGAACATTGCTGCAGAGTGCCGAGGGCCAGATCAGGTGACATCCAGACTGTTCAGGATCAGCATCAACTAACACAAGCTCTAGCAGTTCTAAGATCTAATAGATCTGACACCTCTGCTCAGCCAAAAGGCTACTTTAAAGTGCCAGATACTTTAAAGTGCATCTAACTGAATGCTGTGGACTCACCAAGGGAATAGAAAATACCATCAGTGTTACAGAGTGAAGTTACAGAAAATACAGTCCATCTGAGAGCTTCCAGGAATGAAACCATGCAGGTAAAAATTAAGGCGTGTTTTTATCGTTTCCACCAGTTTTTCATGGTTTTCTATTTAGAAAGGATTTTATATATATAGGGACAAACAGAAGAATCAGTTCATTCCCAAACTGCCATGGTAATTGCAATATCACTAAAGGGAGATTACGGTACGTGAAGTGATGCAGTGATTTCACAAACCTCACAAGCATTATTTTACATGTTAGTCACCACTTGTAGTGACAAGTTTGGGCTAGCACAAAACTAACTTTAGGCGGTGTTTCACTAAAGATATAATAATCCATAGAACAGGCACTACATTGGTCAGCATGCAGAGAGCTCAGAACTTCATCAGAAAAAAATCTTTAAAACATGTTGCTACCTTCTGAGAACTGTTAGAAAGGCATCTGATTTCAAATGACAGAAATTAAACCTGTGCAGTATGCCATCACCAACAATTTATGTCACAAAGCGGAAAGGGGAAGAGGGCTCGATCCACAGCAGAGACAGGCGCTCCGATAAAACCTGCCATTTCAGCTCACCAGAGACACAAGAGTCACCACCTCCCGCAAGACAGGCCAAAATTAGCAAATTCATGCATCCTGTTATTATGAACTGAATGTGCCAATGTTGGATATTTTACATGGATGTGAATACTAAGACATACTTTCACATGGAATCCATCTTTTTGATGCATTGTCAATAGCAACTTCAAAAATTCTGTTTTAAAGGGTGTTAACACCTAGTTGACACTTTTCCCCATTGGCGACAGCTGCACCCGTGCTAGGACTACAGAAGTTGCGGTAGGAGGAGGAGCATCAGCTGTTGATTAGGACTCCCGCGGGCAGATGCTGCTGAAATGAAGAATAGGCCAAAGGAGCCCTCTTCCCCTTTCTGCTTTGTGGTTCACATACACTGATATGATACCAACAACTTCCTTGCTTAATCTCATTTCAAGCAGGAAAAAAATACTGACCCACCAAAGCCATTGGGATTAGCTGACTTGCCAAATCTCGCGGGGGGAGGGGTAGGTGACCAGGCAAAGGGGGGGGGGGAATAGCTGACCTTGAAAACCTTGTGTGCTAGCCTACCAAATACTGCAGGCTTAGCTCCACTTTCAAAGCCTGTGGACTTAGCTGTCCACCAAAGACTGAGGGGGTTCCTTCCCACCAAACATTGGGGATTGAGCTTACCCCCAAGGCCGGAGGAGCAGCTGACCCACCAAAGGCTCTGGACTGAGTCCCCCCTTCCTTAAGGCTGCCTCCCCCTCCAAGCCTGTGACCAGAGCTGCCCACCAAAGCCAGGGTGCATAGCACACTTGTAAAAGGTGGTGAGATTAGCAGTCCTGCTAAAGGCCGAGGCATGGTTTTCTTGTCAAAGACATGAGGCCCTAGCTGATCTGCAGATCCTCTAGACTAGGCTCCCCCCACTCCCCCTGAGCCTTCGGGCTCAGCTACTTTACCCAAGACTGAGGACTCAGCTACCTGCCAACCCTGTAGGCTAAGCTAACCCACAGAGCCTGAGAGACTAACTTACCCCCCACCCATAGCCCCTGAACTGACCTACCCCTTCCAAGTCTGTGAACACAGCTGCTCCATTAAAGCCTCTGGGCTCAGCTGCCCCCCCACCACCACACTAAATCTGTGATAACTACTGTCCCTCCAAATCCTGATGACTTGGTCGACCTGACAAAGTCTGTGGGTTGAGCTGGCCCACCAAAGCCTGAGGGATAGCTGATCCAAAAGAGCATGAGGAGTAAGCTAACCTGCCGACGCTTGTGGGTTCAGCTCCCAAAACCAATGGGCCAGACTGGCTAAACTCAGTTCCCACACAAAATCAGTTATTTTTTTCTTGGCCTAAGTTGACACAGCTAAACGAAAAACTGTAGACTGAACGCAAGTAAATGCTTTCCTCGCTGGATGGGTTTCCACCGATCCGGTTTTGCCTGTACGTACCTTGCTGTAACGCGCGTTCCAATCGTCAGCTGGAGGGGAATGTCTTCAGGCAGGTCCTTGAAGTTTGCCACGTCTCCTTGCTTTCTTTGCTGGAGCATCCGGATCTTGGTTCGCTTTTTCGCTAGCTCGGCGCGCTCTTCGGCGAAGAAGTTATTGGAGCATCGCCTAGGCTTCCCCATGAGTCTCCGAATCTTGCACCACTCGACTCTAGTCAGTCGACGAGTCTTTAGCTGCGGGAAAGACTCTCGCAAGCAAACCATGAAGTCATTTTCTCCTTCGAACAAGACCCTGCAAGTGGAAAAGACGTAGTGTTAGATCGTTGATACTTTATTACAAATCCTCTTGTCCCTTTACCGGTCAATGTTGGAGTAGAAGAACTCGTAGCAGACCCACTTGTGCGCCTTTGGCAGCTTCAGAAGATTCCTAAGCGCCACTCCCAACGACTGCGCAGCCTTCTTCTCCGGGGAGCTGAGTTCGAGGTCGTCGCCGATCTTCTTGGGAGGTTCATCCGGAAGATGAAGTTTCTTCTTGCTCGAGGGCTTGGTCGGCGTCGTGGGCTTCGAAGGTCGCTTGATCGGCGACTTCTTTGCCGGAGAAAGTCCAGGGAGGGCTCTTATTGCTCTTCGCTTATCGGGCTAACAAGAGTTAAAAAAGATTAGATTTGGCAAAGACATCGAGGCAGCAAAGTCGTGCTTCCTCACCGAGAAGACTAGCGTCCTACTTCCTTTCTTGGGAGACGCTGTAGCAGAGTCCTCTTCCTCGTCCGACTTCTTTCCGGTGGCGCTGCCGTTTCCTGCTGCTTTTCGCTTGGGCGACTTGACCGGGATACTGACGACATCGTCCGCGCCATATATGAGCGAGTTCCTCTTGCGCTTCCTAGCCGGGAGGCCGCGACGGTTCAGCTCAATCCCACCCGCTCTGGCCGGCGAAGTCGCGCCCGGGCCGTCGTCCTCGTCGCCCTCGTCACCCACGCGCCTTAAACCGAGGAAGGCCAAGGGATTCCTGTTCAGGCGCGTCGGCGGAGAGGACATGACTGTCTTGACGAAGATCGGGCTCAAGGAGGGGGTCCGCGGAGGAGTCTGCTTGTCTTGTCATTTACGTTTCGTGCCGCCCGCCCAAAAGGAAGCAGTGGCAGCGGACCCGGCTGACTTGGCAGTCCGGGCAGTAGGGAGTTGGGCAGAGATGGCGAGTCTCTCAGTGGCACCAACTTGGAGCCGTAAACAAGGGGGCCCAGAGACCCAATGTTAATGTCGTCTGCGCAGTCGACGTGAGCAAGCATGACTGACGTGGACGCAACCTCCTCAGTCAGCGATTCCTATTGCTACAATGAATGCGCTAACATTCTCACGAGCGACACCACATCTATTTCTTAACGTAAATAAGAATTAACCATACATAGCAACATGCATGATGCCACTAAGATCCACTACGTTACCTGACACAGTCAAGGAGCACCATCGCAGGTGCAGTAAGTACAAAAATCAGACTGTACGATGAATAAGAAACAATACTGAAATGTGAGGTAAAACTGAAAAACATCAACTACTTTCGTTGCTTCCTTCCGCCTTCAATACCGCCTGCATCTTTGGTCGCATCGCCCTTGGCCTTACGCGAACCGGCATCGTTTTTTGTAGTGGAAGACATTAAACCATCCTGAAAATGGGAACCTCAAGATTAGCGCGAACGATTTGATGGAGGAGCGTTTCTTACCCGTTTGGCACTGGGCTCCTTGGCGTCTTGTTTCTCTGTGGATCTATCATTTTTGCCAACGCGCATTGGGTCATCGTTCTTTCTTTCTGTAGCATCCCCGCTGACCACTTCTTGCCGGCCTTTCTGTTCTAGAAATCGCTCTTCTACCCGTTGTTCAGTCGTGAGGGGCTTTTTGTTACCGAGACCAGCTCTGTGCATTGAACGATTCACGTCTTTGCCCGCCGATCCATCGCTCCCATCTTCCTGCTCCCCACTGTCATTGACAGTGATGACATCTTGAGCTTGACGGGCGACAGACGTAGTCGAGGAAGCAGGAGGAATTGAGTGAATGAGAGTAGGCGACTGCTCTTGTTCAAATGCAGCCTGAACGGGCTGCTGAGATGGAAGAGCACCAGCAACAGGATGATTCACCTATAAAGAGAAAGTCACGCCACAGTCGGTAGAATGGCATTCGGATTTTTCAATGTTAACCTGAATGTTGAGCTGTCCACACTGCTCGTCTGTGAGATCTGTGAGAATCATCTGTCCTCCGGGGAGTACCAGCAATACTTTATTCGTCGTCCCCAAAGTGCCACCGGGAGTCGTCGACCCGCCACTCCCACCTCCAGGAGGAGAGACGGTGGAGATAAACTGGCCTGAGGCATCGACCACTTGCTGCTGTGGTTGCGACTGGACATGATGTTGAGCGTGTTGAGAGTCCAGGGGAGGTAAAATAATGGCCCCATCTTCGCTCAACTGTAGGGAGGGTCCGCTACTTCTTGGTGCAGTAGCACCTGCGCTTGCATAGACTTGGGAATTGCCGCCAACCTGTGCATGAGATCTGTTAGAAGACATCCACTGATAGGGTAAAAAAAAAGCTCGCGTACGTTGTAGGCTGGAGGAGCATGACTAGGGCCACTGTCGTATGTGACTACGGGCTGTTGGTGTGATAACACGAGTCCTGGAGACGTCGAAGACGTCCCTGGTCTTTCCAGAGAGGCCGAATACATTGGCTGCTCCAAAATAGCTACGCTGCTAGGCCCAGAGCCAGCAGGAGCGGAAACTTGCAACACGGCTGTAATTGAAAGGAATTGTGTAAAATGCAAGTGCCTTGGATTTTATAAAAGAAATCATTGCCTTACTCTGTTCTATGCTTTTGGTCTCCCCAACCAACTTGTCGACGCTGAAGGGGCTGCCGTCCTTGGTCACCAGCATTCCAGTGATAGGGTCCAAGTCGCACTCCTCAGCTGCTGCTGCTCCATCTGCAGAAAGATGCTGTTGCTTGGGCTGGCGAACTGGATGTGTGCTAGCGCCATCGATGGTACTCGTAGTGGTGACCTCCTGCATGGAAAGATGTTAAGGTACATCTTAAGGTGTGTACATACAGTGTACGAGATAGACTGTATCGAGATTACGAAGGCCTGTTCGAACCTGCAGCTGGTCATCAGTCCTCCTCTTGTTGTTCGTCCCGTCGTCGGTGCTAGAAGTGACCTCTGCAGGTGCCGATGAGTTCCCCGAGGCGCTGAAGATGCCTCCATAGTCAGTAGGGACGTTTTCACTTTCTTCTCCATCCTCATTAAGAGACTCCAGACTCTTGCTCAAAGCCATGTCTTCCGGTGTGGGTCGGTAAGTCAGTTTTACGAACTGCTGAGACCCATTGCTAGCATCGGAATGACCCGCTGGCTGCCAAGTCATTTGAGGATATTTCGGATCCGTGATTTGTTTGCCTTTAGTCTCCCCCATAGATCCTCCGACTAGTATCGTCTTGATATTGTCACTGGTCTGCCTGCTGACAGCCTTCTTCTCGCTTCCACTACATCTTTTCTTGCCCAGCTCGATAACTTTACTATTGGGACTGCTTTTGGACCGTACAGAGTGACCGGTGGATTCTTGATTTGACGAGAGTTTCTTCACCCGAAACTCCTCCTTTCCTTGTTCATTGATGTGACGTATCTATGTTACGAACGGTAAACAGTAACACGGAACATGCGAATAGAACCATCTGGTTCTAGAAAGACCTTCACCATTTCAAATCCAGGAGGCACCAGAGCCTTCAGTTTGATAGGAATCCCGTTTTCGTCCCGCTCGTTCCTATCCTTCTTGATACCCGGACTCTTTTGCTGTTTGCCGGGGCTTCTTTTACTCAGCTCACTCGCGACTTTCGGTGCGTTTTTGGGTGGCCTCCCTAGACGAGGTCGTCCAAACAGGTTCATCCCGGAAACTCCACCAGAAAGATCCTTGGCGATCTCAGAAGAGCCGGTAGTCTTTCAGAATAGGTCATTGTAAGTACTTCAAGTGTAGATACACAGACACTTCATGTAGCAGTAGTCACTCACCTCATCATCGTCGGTTTTGTTTCCTGAGTTCAGAGAAGTCTTCCACCTTTTCGCGTCCCTGTGCTTTCTTCCTCGCCGCTTCTTCTCGCCCCCCTTGACGTGGTTCTCTTCTTGAATGAGGGCAAGCTTCAAGGAGGCTTCTAGAAGAGTCGTGGCACCAGCTCCACCCAAGCGGATTATTTGGACTTCAGGGGCTCCGCTGGCAGATGGATTACCTTGGGCTGCAAAGAAAATCATACCGAGCCGAGTTTTGGGCACGAGAAGTTAAGTGAATGGGAGTGCCGCGAACACTGCCATCCACCAGGCTAATGACTCATAACATGAACACATTACGATGACCATGGCCAAAGAACATGTTGTACAGGCCTAGGAACATGTCTCTCACGTTTGTCTGCATTCGGAGCTTTTTCTACCGCGACTTCTGTGTCTCTGAGATCCTTCAACGCAGCCTGCCTCCCTTGCCTTCTTCCTCCACTGCTGCCGCGCCCGCTGCCTGAACTGAAAACTCCCCTATGTCCACTGCCACCGTCTCTAGGTTCTTGGAATGGCACATTAGGGTCGGCCGTAAGTCTCGACTGTCTCTCGAACTCCTGCACCATCATTAGGTCTAGTGAGGACGATGATTGCCACATTGGATCAGGATGGTCCCTACAAACATCATTATAGTCAATGCGTACATAACACATGATTAGGAGCTATACAGGCATCAACATAGAGTTCAACTGAGCCTACTTAAACATGACGCAGTATTCCTCTCCTCTCTTGGCCAAGATTTCTTCAGGCACGCCTATTCCTTGATTATGCTGTTTCTCCGACACCACCATGTCCTCAGTTTGAGTGAAGCTAGAGGCACGATTTAGGTTTTGAAGCGGTGAAGATCTGCGGCTCTGCTCACTCGTCGAACCCCCAGAGGTCGGCGATGACGTGCCCACCTCCCTGCATGTGCGATTTACAATTGCATCACAAGGCTTCCCTCGTTTTAAAGACACGAAGCTGAACTATACAACTGTGTCTACAATGTTACTTAGGTCTTGGTTCGCAACGATTTTGGACTGTTTCTAATCGCTTACTTGACAAAAGGAAGCTGTGTTGTGCATGTAGCCCGATCTTCGTCATGATTCACTAGCTGCTGCTGGTTCTGATGCTTTCTCTGAAATATCCTCTGCTTCGTCTGCCTTCTTGGAGCAACGACAAGAACTTTGGGCAGCACTGGCGGACTGGACGTTCGCTCCTGGGGATTCTCCATCCCAAAGTCGCTCCAACGGTTTGACACCTCTTGTTTGACCTCATCCTGGCAAAGAAATAAATCTCCTAGCCTGTGAAGGCGTGGAAAATGACGGTTCTTACGAGGCACGGTCCGTTCTGTCCTTCGACCCAGAGCGGGGGTTCATATTCCTTGATGAGATCCGGATAGTGCTCCTTCCCCCCAAAGACAATTTTCCCGGCTTCACCTAGGGATCTCAAAGACTTGGCTGCACGAATCCAACCGATCTGTGCCTTCTTACTCAAGCGGAACCATTTTTGCTGGATCTTTCGGCCGACGTTCTCTGCGTAAACGTACAAAACCAAAGAATAGTTGACTTCCAACTGTCACCGATTTGGAATGAAACAATTTACCAGTGTCCGAAATAAGCACTCCGGAGTCAGAGAGTCTTCTCCTGACGGTGTTGCACCACAGCACCATGGCTACGGCTGTGTCGGTACTGTCGATGCACTCCTGATTACTCTCGGAACCGTTGCACCCAGCGGAGTGCGACCTGAATTGGTCCAGCAGGTGGAAAACGCTTTGGCACTTGCCACACACTAGGACATCGAGGCGTTCAAACACGGACATGCTGTCTTGAGTCGGCACGTACGAATTGATCACGCCGTCAATGTTGTTTGGAGACGGGTCTCCGACGGCAGCCGCGACGGCGACGGCTGCGTGGTTCAGTCTTAACGCCAAGTAGTCCTGTTGGACGGCGTCCGGATTCAGCACGGGTAACCGACCGGGTCGCATCAGAGGGTCCCCTAGGGAGTTAGATACGCATGCGATAATGAGAAAATTTGTTGAGCGACGCAAATTAACACATAAAGTAGTAGTAACTGATTACAACGTACAAAGTGCGACAGCAATAACTACAACTATCAGTTCCTCCTAAGGAAACCTGCCCATTGTCTGAACAAGAAGTCACCAGTCACCAACATTAGTCTTGGACATGAAAAAATAAGGTCCTTCCTTCCAGTGTTCTTCCTTTTTAGGGGATGTGAAGGCTGTCGATATACAAGCACCAGCTTCCCCTTTCAACCTCAAACCCTTCTAACCTCTACTGGGCTGCCCTTTTAAATGCCTGCAATCCCAGCCTCCAGTTCACAATGGTCTATTGAGTTTACCTAACATTTGAGGTCCACAGCTAAGCTCATTATACCCAAAACATGACGTTTGACAGTGACAATGAGGATGGAGGAAGACCAAAATTCGCCTCTTCAAAGTTTAGTACCATGTCTAGCTCATTGCGGCATGAATCACGTCCCGTAATCCTCTGTTAAAGAGGGCCATTAGGACTTTGAAATGAATATCTATCGGAGACTGTATCTAAAAGGAACATAACAGTTATTGCTATCACACCCTGTGATTCTAACCGGCGTAATCGCTCGCCCTCCTGTCCCCTATTGGAGCAGCCGAAGTCTGTGGCGGCCGACGCATCGGGACTGACACTGAGCTGGCGGCCACCGCCACCGCTGGGGCGCTCTCCTTGGGCGGAGGCACCGAGAACTCCTTGGCCGGAATAGGAGGGGGACGGAAAAAAGTAACTCCTTCTCCCGACGACTCGGAGCCTTCGTCTGCACTCTGTGGAGGAAACTGCGGCGAGGGACTTCCTCGCGCAAGCGGGTAGTGTTCTTGGGTCTGCTCGTCGCATCCGCCGGTGGCGGCTCGGGTCTTCTTCTTGGCCACTCCCGGTCGATCCCGGGGAGACGCACGACGTTTGCGAGCGACGCTGCCGTCGTCGCCATCGTCCTCGTCTTTCTCCGGACAAACAGAGTCGCTAAGATCCATGTTCAACTGCGGCGACTCTGTATCCTAGTCCGACAAGCCCCGATCAGGCCTGAAGAACCAGAATGTAAGGCCTAGGGTGGCCTAGGGCCCAATTCCGTGCTGCGAGCTTATCCACTACGCTGGGTTGAAGCTGAAGCCAAGTCAAAGCAAGATAAACAACTCATCACAGCACCCAGTATCAGCGCAGGCAGGCAGAGCAGAGCAGATCAAAACGAGACCAGGACCAGGACAAGAAGAAAGGAGGAGGGGGAGTACACGGACAGTAGGAAGAGTGCAGACGTCGCTTGAAAGAAAGGCGTTTCGGCGGATCTCCGCGGCGTCAACGACGATGGAGTCCTTGGGAGAGGCGGCTACGATCGCCGAGGACCTGCTAGCCAAGGCGGTGTCCTTGCTGGAGCCACCACTTGGACAGAACCATGCCATCTTCTTTGCTCTTATCCTGGTCGCCGTCCTGAGCCTCAAGTTTCTCTGGCGCCATCGCTCCGATGCCCGCGCTATCACGTCGAAAGTACGTCGAGAAATCTTTATCATCCCACTACTTGACACTCTTGTCTCTCCTCCAGGTAGAGGCCGTGCGCAAGTTCGTGGTTCCAGGCCAAGGTCCACGTTTTCGGAAGCGTGATCGCCTAGCGTTCCTGAGTAGGCGGGCCCTGCGCAACGCCAAGGCGATGGGAAGCTACATCAAGGGAGGCCAGGGACGCAAGCGCCGCGACATGGCCAGACTCGTTCGTGGAGTGTTTCTCCAACGCGGTTCACCCGACGCCCAAAGCCAGATGCTTAGACCTGACCTACCCGAAGAGTACTTGGAGGAAGAGGGTGGCTCCGAGAGCGGCCGCGACGGAGGCCCTGGTGGCGCTGGCGTTCCAGAAGCGCTAGTACTCGTTCTCAAAAATCTCCGCGTGTTCGGCCACTTCGACAACGCCATGTTGCTAGAACTGGTGCGTGGCATCGAGCATGTCACCCTCAGAGCTGGGGAGTTTCTCTTTCGAGTTGGCGATCCCGATGAGAATATGTTTGTAGTGGAATCTGGCTCCGTGTCTGTCTTCTGCGAGGATCAGCAGCACCAACGAGAACACGGATCCGTGGTCGAGCTGAAGCAGGTCAAGTCCGGCGAGCCCATAGTGAGCCTCCTGAGCTTTTTGGAACATCTGTCCGGGAAGAAGGGCTCGTTCAGAACAATATCGGCGAGGGCAGTGGCCCCAGACACGAGAATGATTAAGTTCTCCTTCGAGTGCTTTCGTGCGGCATTCGATAAGCATCCGGAGAATCTGAGCAGAGTGGTGCAGGTGGTGATGATCAGGCTGCAAAGAGTCACCTTTCTAGCACTTCATCAGTACATGGGTTTGGGGAGTGAACTGTTGCGTCCTGACCACCGAGGTGCACCAGGTGAAGAGAACTCTGAAGAAGTACAGACCGAACAGGACATGAGAGAGAGGGCCTCAAATTTATTTAGAAAAGCTCTTGGCCTCATAGACGTTGAAGGTCTTGAGAATGGCGAGACCGATCTTTGTCGCAACATCAGTCTGATAACGTGCGCTGCTGATGAAGTACTAGTCCAAGAGGAGACTGTTGACAGGAATTTACTTCTACTAGTGTTACGTGGATGCGTGAGTGTATCTCAGGCTCCTGCTGAAGGTGGCGTGACAAATATCTCCGGCTCTGCCGTCGAAATTCATCGAGCTTATGTTGGTGGACTTTTGGGCCAACTGCAGACACTGACTGCCGAGCCAAGTTTCTTTACTTATCGCTCAATGTCATCGGGGACGGTGGTAGCCGCCCTCCCGGCCGCCAAAGTCCGCGCTGTGATGGCGCGACAACCTCAAGTTGCACTCGCATTGGCGTCCTCGGTCATCAGTAATCTGTCGCCTCATGTTCGCTCCATTGACTTCTCGTTGGAGTGGAGTTTGCTGGAGAGCGGTCGGGCTCTTTACAAGCAGGACACTCGAGCCGACAGTATCTACGTGGTCTTGTCAGGCCGCCTTAGGTCAGTCATTCGATCCCAAGGAGGAAGGAGAGAGCTGGCAGCCGAGTATGGACGGGGCGAACTGACAGGCATTGTTGAGACCCTGATGAAGACACCTCATGCTACGACAGTCATAGCTGTGAGGGACACGGAGGTGGCAAAGCTTCCTGCAGGCTTGATAGACTTCATCAAGTTGCGATTTCCTAAAGTCTTGATGACGCTGATCAAGCTGTTGGGGAGAAAGCTTCAGCAGTCCATCGAAGGAGGACCAGGAACGGACCTAAAATCTCTTCCACAAAGAGGTCATCATGCTGCAGCGCAATCAAACTTTTCTACTGTGGCATTAATTCCCATCACACGCCAGCTTCCTGCCGCTCCTTTCGCCCTCGAGCTCCTGCACGCCCTGGCAGAAATTGACCCTGCACTCAGGTTGACCAAAGACTACGTCAGGAGCGAGTTGGGCAGTGATGCTTTTGACAGAGCAAATGACTTCAAGTTGTCGTCATGGCTCGCTGCCCAAGAAGACAAGCACCGAATTGTGCTGTACCAGTGCGATCCCGAGCTGACGTCCTGGACCAAGCTCTGCGTAAGGCACGCTGATGTCGTCTTTATTCTTCTGGACTCGACGCACAAGAGGGGCATATACCCAATTGAACATAGCCTTGAGGCCTATTCTCCTCGCACAAGAAAAGAGCTCATCTTCTTACATAGAGAAGACGTGAAATATCCAACAGGCACTCAGGACTGGTTAAAAGACCGAGCTTGGATTAACGGTCACCATCACATGCGTTGCCCTCGGCGCGTCTACTCGCAACCAAAGACAGAAGCCTCCTACCTCCGCCAGCTGCCGTCCCCTCCTGATGTGCATTCAGACTTCTCTCGTTTGGCACGATGGGTCACCGGCACTTCTGTTGGTCTGGTGCTCGGTGGTGGAGGCGCACGTGGTTGCTCTCACGTAGGAATGGTCAAGGCCATTTTGGAGGCTGGTGTGCCCATTGATACAGTGGCGGGGGTAAGCATCGGTTCCTTCATAGGTGCCCTTTGGTGTCAGGAACGTGACATCACCGCTGTTACTGACAAAGCGCGAAGGTTCTCCTTCAAGATGAACCAATGGTGGCGCCAGCTTCTTGACCTGACATATCCATACACGTCCTACTTCAGCGGGCGAGGATTCAACACGTTACTCGAAGAGGTCTTTGAAGCTAGAGATATTCGTGACCTGTGGCTGCCTTACTTTACTGTGACCACTGACATCACGGAGAGTGCAATGCGTGTGCATGATTATGGGTCCCTGTGGCGTTATGTTCGATCCAGCATGTCGCTGGCCGGTTATGTACCTCCGCTTTGCGACCCACATGACGGACACTTGCTTCTAGATGGCGGCTATGTCAATAATCTCCCCGCCGATTTGATGAGAGCCAGGGGCGCCAGGCACATCATGGCGATTGACGTTGGCGCCCAAGACGAGGCCAGCTTTACAAATTATGGAGATGACTTATCAGGCTTCCAGGTGAATCATCATATAGTACACGAAGTGCTTTTGGCGCTATCATAGAAACATCTTGTGTCTCTCACTTTAGGTTATGTGGTCCCGTTGGAATCCCTTGGCGCGGTCGCCGGCCCTTCTAGTCCCCAACCACGCCGACGTCCAGTCACGTCTAGCATACGTTTCGTGTGTGGGCAAGCTCGAGGCCGTAAAGTCTTCAGACTACTGCGACTACATCAGGCCTCCCATTGACCGCTACGGTACATTACAGTTCGGCTCGTTCGACGAGATCAGAGACGTTGGCTACTACCATGGCAAGACCTACTTTGCCGGACTAAAAAGGGCTGGTCTGCTCAGGCAATTTCTCGGCCCTGTGCCCACTCCTTTCAGCGAGACTTCCTTCTTTAGTCTTCCAGGGTCAATTCGAAGGAATAGCCTTGAGCACGGTGCTCTTATGAGCTCGCCTTTGCAGGCCCAGAGCAACTTTGGCCAACTTGCAGAAGCTGTGTGCAGTGTAAGGAGGCGACCTCGTTCTCGCTCTTCAGTTGCCAGAGCTCTCGAGTCACAACCAATCAAGCAGAAAGAGGAAATCGTGGTTGCCGGTGGAGGCGACTGTGGTGACGAGAACCTCATCACTGATGAAGAAGATGACACAGAATCGGGTTTCCTTAGTCAGATATAAAGTATTAAGCCTAGACAACCCAAGTTGAAAATACCGAATGCGCGCTAAGTGCGAGGAAATGCAACTTTTTGTGATATCCTTACTATGCCGTGCCTTTTCGATTGTTTGTAGTTATTGTGAAGCTAAAGTTTTATCGTAATGAAGCTTCCCTCCTGGATATCTCCTGTACGAGTCCTAGTAGCATCTGTAGTGCGTACGAAAGTATACAACGTACTTCATACGTCCGCCTTTGTAGTCAGTTGTAGCAGTGTTAATGACTCATTGAACAGTAACTATATCAGATAAGTCTAATCAAAAAGAGGTAGCAACAATCACAACAGCTCAAATTGCACCAGGACAGAAGATAGTTTGAATTTGGCGCCTTTTCGTCGCCCGTCACGTCAGGCTGAGCTGATCGGCGGGAAGGAAAAGAAGGCTCACAACCAAACATTTGAACCTCGTCTCAGGCTAACGTGGTCTTGACTTTCAAGATCTCGGTGTCGGTTTCCCCTGTGGACATGAACATGGCTTGAACCATGTCTTCCGACGAGATCCCGCCTTCAACCTCTTCCCAACACCGAGAGCAAGAGACACTTACCAGAAATGATGGCGACAGGTCTTCTTCTTCGGACGACATGGACATCGCCTCGTCAAAGTTCGACCCTCTGCTGGCGCTTTACAGTCCGCACTTTCCCCTCGAGTCCGACTCTCCCGTTTTCGACAACGTAGAAAAGTTCGTCGCCGTCTACACTAATAAGGCCAAGGACGCCAAGAAGAAGGCCAAACAGCAAGCGAACCCTCAGCCTACAAGTACCGAGAGAGAAATTCCCCCGGAGCAACTGGCAGGGACTTCCAGCAAGCGTCGGCAGCAGGGCAATGTGTTGACGTTTATGGCCGCACAGTCCGCAGAGGGCGCAGGACCGATGTCGTTGCTTGCTCGCTGCGTTCGGGACAAGCTGAGAGTGACTGTGGTCACTCGGGGACCCGGCCGGGTGCGGGGCCGACTCTCTGCTTACCTGCTTGCCTTCGATAAGCACTGGAATCTGGCCCTTGGTGACGTGGATGAGGAATTCACGAGGAAGCGCCATGGAAAGCCTTGTCTGAACGGGACGAAGGAGAGCGATTCGAGTTTGTCTCCGAGGTCGGAAACTATGGGTGATTGTATCGTCAGAGTGGACAAGTGCCGAAGAAAGACTTTACAGTGTAGAAGACATGCTCACCAGCTTCTTCTACGGGGCGAGCACGTAGTCCTTGTAGCTACAAATGACTCGGTCATATCGAGTAGTCGTAGTGTTGCAGCTAAAGCGAAATGTGACTAAATAATATTTTTGTTAGCTTTATGCATTCTTCAATGTTTTCAAGACAACAGTGGATTCCTTCTGGTGTTACAGGGAGTGGCGATGGAGGCTCTGCAAGACCTATGCGACAAGTTGTGCGACCTCGCCAAGGAGAAGGAGTTGCTCGAGCGAGCCTTGCAGAACCAGCAGTGCGGCGAGGGCGAGGGCGAAGCAGGGACAACAGAAGAGTCCAAGGAGAGCAAGAATCTACGCAGAGTGATGAGGGCCACCACAAAGGAAATCCAGCTACTGAAGAAGTCTGTACCGGAAGGTCTGGTCATTATAGTGCCTCTGTACACGCTACCAAGTAGTACTTATGGCAATTTTCTGTTAATCCGGATTTTCTAGAGTTGCCAGATGATGGCGAGTTCCAGTACTTCCTGTCAGTGGCCGAGCTCAAAAAGAACATCAGTGAGTTGAAGTCTCTAAAAAACCTCTCGGAGAAAAATCTGGCCTATCTTCAGGATCAGGTGCAAAGTGAGTGCATAACTGTCATGGTATTCCCCAACTTACATTGTATCCATAGCTTCTACAATCACCTTAACTTTGCTTACAGTGAGGAGCAATCTCTTGGAGGAAAGCCAAAAGATGCGGAAGGAGTACGACAATCTCTCTGCTGTCGAGGAAGACACAGCCCTTGCCACCGACCAGGGGACCATCGACGCCGAGTGTAGGAGTCTCAACGAGAAAATCCGCTCGACCAAGCTTGTTTACAGAGATTTCAAGAGATTTCTCGCCCAGTATTTGCCCAAGTTCGCCCCGGAAGACGAAACCAACCCGAATGATGATTGCCTCTTGGCGCGCTTGCTGCAAAGTTTGTGGGATGCGTTTTTCCAAGCTAAGGATCCAGAAGAGGCGTACGTGAAGCTCTCCGAGCTCGACCACGCGGTGAAGCCAGGCGATCTCGTGTTCCTGATACGCAATGGCATCGTCGAAAGTCACCCAAAAGAGAAAGATAAGATCAGATTAGAGGACTTCACCAAGTAGCCAAAAGTGAGGGACAAGTTGGCGATAAAGCATGAGTAATTGCGGCATATTGCATCAGGGTAAAGTCCACGCATAGTGATGCCACGCGTTATTTGGTTTACTAATTTTTTCATTTTCAAAACAAAAGCATAGTTAAAACGATATGTTTTTTTATACAACAAGAGCGCTAAGCAACATAAAGATGACAACATGCATTTGCACCGGAGCAGTGAGAATAAAAAAACAGCCGGTTTTATAGAGCTTGTCCTTCACGTGTTTACGCTGGTAGATGAGATACAGCCATTGTTCTGACCTTTCCGGTATGCTGGACATCTGACAAACTTTTCTCATGAGGTTTGTCTCACCTGAAAATACACTCATTCTCGAGGATCGTTCACCTATACTGACTGTCCCGGTGAGTATGAGCCCATAGTATCATATCTAACGTTAGTGAGAATTCTTTCCTCAACAGACCACACAGGGACAAAGCCAAGGAGGACCTGCTGTACTTCTCGTAATTGCAGCACGTGAATCTGCCCCTGGGACGTTTGAGCCTTGGACATTGCGTGATTGTGCTTCATGTTTTGCGCATCTGCCTGCGGGCAGCTGAGCTGTCGGCACTCGGTCGCCCTTCGGAAGAAGCGGCCCGCAGCGTTGCCTGGGCTCGTCGAGCTCAGGGCCAGGTGGGACGAGCGAGGCTATTTTCTAATAAAACCCCTTTTAATGGTTGAAATTTAAACCTAAAGCCTAAGACAACAGTGGTTAGGGACAAAAAGCTAGAAATACGTGTCTTCGGGTAACAAAAGTGAGAGGTAAAACACTTGCAGCACACTTTGTTAGCTTTAAGACACTCACACCAGCACGTGTGCTTGACGACGATGAACCGCAGCTTTGGTACAACGCCAGTGACAATATCTCGAGAGTCTCGTAAAAGAGGCGGCTGTCCCGAGGACTGACCGAGCTATCAGCCTGGCTGACTCAAAGGACAGCCTGAGTAGAGACGAAGCAACCAGTGGGGCAAAGTCAACAACTCTTCTAGACCGTCACCTCGTCTTTCTGCAGATTGTCCCATAACCTCGACCTCTCCATCTGTTGATATGGCCTCGCGCAAAGGCCTCAACGCTCGACTCGAGGAAGAACCGGGAAAAAAGAATTACAGTCAACTTCGCCATCACAAAGTAGAAGTCGCTCGCGCTTCTGGCGTTGATAGCGTCTACGAGATGACTGGCGGGCCGGTCAACACCTCCTTCGGTCTTAACACTAAGGACCCGCACAACCGCTGTTGCAACAGCAAGTTCTGGTGCGTCAGGGTAAGGCCATAGGCACAGGTACAACTAAAAGGGGGACCTTAACAGTGTAGTTTCTCCCATAGGATTGCTGCGGCATGGTGTGCGCCTTTTTCACGTGGGGCCTTATCTTATACGCTGAGTACGTGGTCCTGAGAGTCATTCTTCTCCCAGACATCGTAGCCAAGCAGTCACTCTACGCCGTGGTTAACTTGCTGCTTTTCCAAGCTCTTACGGCCCTGGCGGTGTCATCGCATGTCAAGACGATGTTGACAGACCCGGTGAGACATTTGGTGACCCGCAGAGAGATGAAGCATGACACAACCTAAAAGTTAACTTCTTATTTTCATAGGGCGCAGTTCCTCGAGGCAACGCCACCAAAGAGAACATAGAGCGGATGGGCTTCTACGAGGGCCAAGTGATTTTTAAGTGTCCTAAGTGCTGCAGCATCAAGCCAGAGAGAGCACACCACTGCTCAGTTTGCCAGAGGTGTATCAAGAAAATGGATCACCATTGTCCCTGGGTTAACAACTGCGTGGGAGAGAATAACCAAAAGTTCTTCGTCCTCTTTACGGTGAGCGAAATGCTACTTTTCACGCGAAAGTGAATTCCAAGGACATAAAGACGACTGACTTTGCAGTTCTACATCGCCGCCATGTCGTTCCACGCACTGTTCTTGGCCATCAGTCACTTTGCCTCGTGTCTTGGTTCCGAGTGGCGGACGTGCCCAGCGTTCTCTCCTCCTGCCACTATCGTGTTCTTGCTCTTCCTCATCTTCGAGGGTCTTTTATTTGCACTCTTCACGGCCATCATGTTCGGTACGCAGGTCTCAGCCATCTGGTACGACGAGACGGTGAGTTATATGTTGAGATTCTTTGAAAATTAGTGCCATGTGAAATATGTGTTGCAGATCATGGCTTACAGACCATAGTCTGTAAGATATTTCCCATGTACAGTTCAGTGGTTCATGAACACGTCCACGTACCCTTACACGTATGCCGCTAATCCCGCATGCAGTGAAGAGTATATGAGCCTTTCAAGACCTATAATTGGCTAATTGTGTTGCAGGCTATCGAGTCCCTAAAGAAGGAGGAAGCTCGCTGGGTGCGAAAGTCCCGTTGGAAAAGCATTCAGGCAGTATTTGGGAAATTCTCTATCCAGTGGTTTTCGCCCTTCACCGAAGTAAAACCACCTAGCAAGACACATGGATATCTCTTCTCGGTCTAAGCGGCAGAAATAAGACATGTGATATGTGGATGCCATGGACTAGAACATCCCTTCTCCATGAGCTGCAGTTTTTTTTGCTGAAAAGTTAAGTATTTTTGATTGATCGTATAAGTGCACATCTGTCGTGACACATAAGAAGTGGGCAAATGGCTCACAACACTCACTCATGAATAATTTCGTTGCTTTGATCCAGATGAGATCAAACTTATAGATCCTCAATATACCAACTACGTGTGCAGTCTCTCTTGCATCAATTCTTGTATGCTGTAGATGGGCGTGCCAGTAAGGTGAAAGTGTGCTGATCGCAACCATGGTAGTTCTGGCATCTCCATGCAGGAGTGTCTGACAGTGAAAATAGTCATATCCGGCTTAGTATAAGATCGCGTCGTGTGTAGAAGTAGTAGTATTGGTCAGGGATGCTATTTCTCAGTTTGTTCTGTGCTACACGGAGACCGATGACTCATTGCAAGCCTGCTTTTTATGAACTGGCTTTCTCTCTCATACGTGCATGTCCATTTAACAAGACTTCTTGCAGTGAGATCGCGTTCTCCAACTTGTTGGGCTATGGAAGAAAAAGCAATCCTATGTACTCCATAGGCAAGTCAAGAAAGGAGAACAAGCCAGCCTGGTCGATAGAAAGCCTCGTTCCTCCTCTCCTCGCTCTAAGCTTACCACACCAGCAGCAGAAAGGAGAGAGAGAAGAGCAGCAAGTAAATGTATTAGATGAGAGAAAGTCTCTTATTCTTCTTTGACTTCTGAAGCAGAGGAACAGGCAAGACAACGCATCAGGCAACTAGAATTTTTTTCCCAACTGACAATCAAAAGATGAATTTGTGCAAGGTGGGCAACCAGACAAGCTCTCAGGACCCCCATGCAGTGAACTCGCGTATATTCGTGGGCAACCTCAACACCTTTCAGGTCAACAAGATTGATGTTGAGAAGGTCTTTCAGAGATATGGCAGGATTGTTGGTGAGTGTGTACATGGATAGAAATATGTGTATGCTAATTGCAATGTACCATTATTTACCATCATCATTACATAGTTACCATATGTTTCCGCGTGTTGGGGCTTTTCTTGCTATGCTTCTCGCCTTTGCAGGTATCTCCATGCACAAGGGCTATGCCTTTGTGCAGTTTGCCAGCCCCTTTGATGCCAGGTCTGCTTGCCTGGGCGAGGATGGTAGGACCATTTCTGGCCAAATCATTGGTGAGTTCTTTCCATTAAATTCTATCGCACTCACAAGTACAGCTTTTCTGTTCTCCAGATGTGAATATGGTGTCGGAGCCAAAGCCACATCAGGTTAAGGTGAAGCAACTACAACAGCATCACACTAGCAAATCAGAGTACGTATGGAGTTCTAGTTCACTTTTAGGTCGGTTTCATGACATGGGTTTATTTTCCAGATCACCTTCAGATGCCGTTAACAATCTAGATGATTCTGTCGACTCTTTGAGCAGTGGCAGCGGACCCGCTGAGACTGGTGCTGCATCCCGAAAGCGCGCCAGAAACAGCGACAATGCCTCAGCAGAGAAGACTCCCATTTCACATGACTTGAATGACCTCAAGTCATATGGTAATAGTAATATCTACCAAATTAGCAGATATCGGCATCCTGGGTAGGCATATGAGCCGAGATGTTGCTTGGCGAAACGTTTTTTCGGACTGTCTCTCACACAGAAATCAGAGGGGAGAAAGATTATAGCATAGGAAGGAAAGCTTTGGTGGAGAAATAGCTGGTGCAGCACTAATATCTTCACATGAGTTCGTGATGTTGGAACCGATTCAATGTAGCACCCTGTTGAGGCACTTTTTTCTGGAGTAGGTTATGAGCTGTTTGAGTTTGGAGCAGAAGCCTAGAAGTTGAACTAGTCGCTTTTGTTGCCTGGTTTGTTCAAGCAGATACGCGCCATGTGTCCGTGTTTCTCGCAATTGTGGAAAGTACTGTTCCTTCTTTCTGAACTCAGATGTTTCATGTTCATCACTTCCACCTCTCTAGCATCAAGGTCTTGTTGTATAGTTACTGTTTTCGGTACTTTTCTTGAATTCGAAGGCTTTGATGTAGCACCAGTGTGGCCTTGGCTCATGCGTCCCATTTAAAGACTACTGGCTTCATACGTTCTTGCAATCTGCTTGAAAATGTCTAATGTTGGGTTAGGTTCAGCTATAGATTTCTCTTTCAGTTTGGTGTCAGGAGTACCATTGATGCATCTCATAACGTAGATCTTGGAGCTTAGTATCTTCTCCCTTTTGCTGTAGGATAGTGATCCATTCTGTGACTGTTTGGCCACGTGTTTGGTTCCGTTTGAGGAAGTCATATCTTCTCCCTTGCAACGGGTGTAGGCTACTCTGTCTCCAAGATAACGTTAGATATACATCAATGGGACGCATCCATTGGCGTTTGTTTACGGATGTGTTCAGTCACGCTAGCATAGAGATTGTCCTCAATGCATTTTCCAAAATATGCTTGTTGCGTCTCAATTTGAAGGTTGCGTTGGTGCTTGCGTATTCTCTGAATTCTTTCAGCCATGATGCCAGATCTCCTAAGTTGTGCTCTTTTGTCCAAAGGAAAGGATGTCGGAAAGTTCGATTCGTCTCTCGAAGATATATAATCCATATTGTCTGTAAGTCTCCATTGCAGCTGCAGGAAGACTGATTCCTTTTAGATTCTTGAGGATCCCAGCTTTGAGGATTTCATCTTCCGTCGCTTTGGCATTCCTCATCTCAGCTTGATCTTTCGCCTCCACGATAGCCGCTAGTGTTGAGCGGATCTTACGCTCAGCTCGGTTTCATAGCCAGAAGAGAATAGCCGACAATAAGGGAAGTAGAGATCCTGTTCTCTCTGACACCTTTGTTTAATTTTGAGAATAGCTCGGAGAGGTCGAGAAGCTTGTCTAAATGATACGATAGAGACCAAGGTTTCGGGGTCAAGTAAATACTTTTCAAGTGCCTGTTCAAAGAGGTTGTCGCTTGTCACGCCATAGGTAGAACATCCAGGTCCTCATGACAGAAAGCATCAGTATCCTCTTGATTGCCTCCGAGGTATCCATGGCTGGAACCCCCACCCTAATCAAGGACTGAGCGAAGTCTCTGCGAGAGGTCAGTGCCACTTTAATCGTCTGTGCTGGTCTCTCGTCATCCTGGAATGTGACGGTTGGTAGATCCCTTTCCCGAGCAGTCTGGCCAGAGAGGTCCTGAAAGTGTCAACTCTTCTTCCAGAAGGGTATTTCTCATCGTCTTTGACCGAAAGACGCCAGAGAAACAAGCTGTAAGCTGGGATTACAGAGAATCCTCTCATAGAAAGAGAGGAGCACTTCGATGCTATCTGGGTACTCCACGAAGTTAGCAGTTGTGACGTCAGACGGTTGAACAACGGAGTCTGTCAGACATCCAATTGATATCAACCTCTCCATTCCAGACTTGGTACAACCTGACTTGGTATACATCGCTTTCGAGCGTGTTCGAAAAATGTAGCTGCACAGGTAGGTATTGAGTAGGCTAGGCCAAAAAGGGGTCAACTTTGGAAATTCACTGACGGGTTCTGGGGTTTGTTTCATGGGGTCAAAAGATGAAGATGCACTCAAAAACTTTTGAAAAAAGATTATGTATTCAAAAAAATAAAGTGACCTTTTATTCTCCTGCTTTATTTGTTTGATTCCGAATGGCCTGAAACTGACTTTTTAAGCCAAACTGCAAGGCAGTGAGGCTTAAAAACTCATTTTTAGGCCATGATGAAGAAGACAAACAAGCAGGACAACAAAAAATGTTAATTTTTTTGAATATGTCATTTTCTTGTAAGTAATGACTTTTTTCCTGTATGAATCAGTGCTGTTCCACATGAAATTTTGTAGCCACCAGGTTGTTCTGGATGGGCCAGATCACCATCTTACACAACTGTAGATCATATCCTTGCAGGATGGGTTAGATCGCCTCCTCACACAGACATAAATTGCATCCTCACAGGACAGGACAGACCATCTAACAGTTTTGTTTACACTACACATAGAGTTCCCAAGTTTTGAGTGACAGTAGAAAAAAATGAGGACAATAAAGAAAAATGAGGATGAAAAGTAAAATGAGGACAATAAAGTAAAATGAGGACAATAAAGTAAAATGAGGACGATAAAGTAAAATGACGACATTGAAGTCTTCTTGATCGAAAAATCAGGACAAAAAAGCCGTTTTTTACAAGAAAAATTGTGTTTACCTATTCACCACTTGATTTGAAATTTAGGTAGTAAGCTATTGTAGTAAATTTGCTGTGAAAGTAGATTTCAGCTCTGGTGGCTGTCAGAAGCTGCCAAACTGGGTGAAAATCATTGACCAAAATGCTGACATGATCCAGTTGGTCAGAAAAATATTTTACAGAAAGAATTGCTGGGTGTAGAGTATCGTATGTACGATATATAGAATTACAAAAAAACCAGCTTATTTTTTTTGCTTCATGAAGATTATTTAGGGCAGAAAAAAAATTTCTTCTTTCATAAGTGTAAAAGGGACTGCACATATTGTGCAAATCTTTGTAGAAACTGAAAACCTGAAAATATGGAATCTGAATGCCAGAAAATCTTCTAAATAATGGAGTAAGTCATCAGTCTCAAAAGATCAGCTTCACCATTGACCCTCACTCATGCCATTGTCCAGAGGGACCTGTTTGGCAATGATAGAAAATGGCACCTTCCTCATTCCCATCTCCATTTGCAGCCTTCAGGAGCCTCAGAATTGAAGCCTTCAGGTAGCTGGGACAGGTGCAGGGGCTCATTGATATAAATGAAGCAACTGGAGCATCGTCATCATTGGTTATGCTCCAGATGGAGTTCCACAAAATATAAATACAAATTTTCCGGTAACAGAAAAGGCATTATAATCCACGTATGATCAGTAAATCCGTATGTGCGTGAATTTTTTAAGTGCTGCTGAGTTTTTCATTGATATGTGAGCTTTTTCAGTGATGGAGAATCATTCCGAATGGCTTTTTCAGGTATACAGAATTCTTTTGCGAATCCACTTTTTGTAACACATAACGAAGTGGATTCTTTAAAGAAATCCTCATCTTCAAAAAACCTAATGAAGTTTTTTCAGTTATGCATTTTCACTCGGGTCGGGCCAAAATAATTGCCTGTTTTCTGACTTGTCTTCAAATGTTGTCACGTACAAATTCCTCTCCTCGAATGCTTCAGTCATCCAAAATTGCTTATTTGGCTGAAAACCCAAGATGACGATGTCTGCTAATTAGTATTCCACATAGATATATCCACCTGTAAGCTAATGACTAAAAATTTCCAGACATACCTGACATATTAATCTGTGGCAACTGCAAAGAGATGTTCACCACCCTGCCAGACATAATTGAACACAAGAAGAACTACTGCAAGCTGAGATTTGCCTGCAAATGTGGACCCAGGCAAAACTACGATATCATATCAACCATGGGCCGTAAAGGTAACATAGATGGGTAGTTGTACTATACATGTAGATTGCCACACCTTCCTTAGATGTAACGGAGAAGTGCCAATTCCTTCCAAATCTTCTTTCATCCAAGACCGCTGGATGGATTTGGACCAAATTTGGCATGTAAGAGGTGGGAAGTCAATCCCCACCCCCTGCTGGTAATAATGGGTGAGGCCCAGGGAAAGCTTGTGCAAAAAAAAGGCTTCATGGCCTTCGTGGAATGTGTGTCTCAATTCGGGCATTGCCGTGGAATGAGTTGTATAATACCGGGGTTTTCTACATAATCTAAACCTATTGTGCACGTTCATCTACTTGTCTTGACTGGAAAAAGTGTCAATGGGATTCCGCCTCTACCTCAAAAAAAGTCATTTAGTTCAGTCAAGAGAACTTCTTCCTGGACCCCTGGAAGGAGGAGTTGTTCCTCCTGGTCTCAGCGAGAGAGAAAAAATACTTTTGCACAAAACTTGGCAATCTTGCTGGTAGTAATCCGTGTTACTTTCTACAGTAAGGTGTGATTCATTGAATTGACCCAACTTTGTTGAAGTCCCATTTCTCGTACAAGTTCTAAGTTGACCAGAATTTCCCGCGTCATCTTCGAAGTCCTTTCGACTTGCCTCTTCTTCTCGTCTGGGGAGACCTTGGGCACCTTCTTCCTTTTTTCTGTAGGTCCTGGAGAAAGGACATTTTTGACCAGCTTCCTCTGACTTATACCCGTCTTGTTGTTGACATCCCTGGCCATTTTTTTTGCCGTCACAGGTGTCCCCTTAACCTTGCCTGGTAGACTCTTCCTGGACAGATCACCAGTATGAAGCTCGAAACGGTGCAGTATCCTGTAGATGGCGAGGTGGTGGACCCCCATCTGGGTGCAATCATGTGCTGTCTGGCTTCTAGAATTAGAAATGGTCTCGTTTTTCCTTTTTGGCCTCAGCGTAACATCTGCCATCAGTGTCACTAAGCTGCTGCTCATTGAGACCGTTTGAGGCCATCGCCAAGATGAAGAAATAGAGCACTAAACTCTGTGCAGTGACTTGGCCGTCAGTTGAGTGTCGCCGATGAAATAGTGTGGAAAAGTTGGGACAGCTCAATGAATCACACCTAATTCCGTATCATATTCAACAAGTTGATTTCTCTTCCTCAGGCATAGACAACAACAATCACCCCAGGTCTTCCGAGATTTCTAGTGGCGTTTCTCTACTATGCAGATCTTGTGAGAAGGGTTTTGCAGATCCCTGGAACCTCATGGTGCATGTGCAGCAAACACACAGCATAGACATCTTTGAGGAAGAGGCCGCAACGGCTATCAAGCAGCAGAAAAATGAAGTGTGACAGATTTCACATTACTGTTACTAGTATTCACAATCAAAAATATACGCTTAAAGGAATGCTTGCAGCGACGGCGGACGTGCTATGATGAACTGTCCTGCATTTGTTCAATCTTTCCAAACAGAAGTCTGCGGACCCGATCTCCCCGGCACCTCATGCTGCATGGCGCTCCTGCTCCTGTCGTGCTCATGCACTAAGCATAGAAATGTACTCATGTGCCCCAGGACCTCATAGTAATACCATGCGCCAATTAGTACTTGCGATTAGCAGCTAACAGATGGAATAATGACCCAATGCAGAAAGCAACGAATAGGAACGAAAAACTGTACCTAGGTCCAATATTCTCAGGGACCAAGCGAAGAACTCAGCTGATCGTCACAGTCGCTCGCACATGTTGAAGCGAAGAAAATTCGGTTGAATTCACAGACACGAGGTTTTCAACCCCCTAGGTGTGACATCTTGGTCCTCGATGAGGATGAGGAAAGATTGAACCTCTGCCGCGTGTCACTTGCTGTGGTCCCATAACATTTCTTTCTTTATGCGGTCTCCTGCAAAGCGCAAGTCTAGTGCAGAAGAATATCCGTCCCTGTACTGTGGTCGAGATCCACAATACCAAGAGATGGGAGGTAAGTTAGACCTCCAAGCTCATTCCTCCTTTAACCAATACAAAGTTTTTGGTGGAAGAGGGAGAAAGTCGTCGTCGTCTGTCTGTATCTCTCAGAAGAGCAGATGATAAAGCACTGAAAAAAGTCGTGCTTCCTTCCCTTTGGAGCGTTTTGTTTTCTGTTTGAGTTCTCCTCTCATTCCTGCGAGTACAATGATGCTGTCGCTCATCCTAAACTCTTCCTACTACTACTACGTCAGCCAAATTAGCGTGTTTTACTTCACGCCTGAAAAACTCTGGAACCTTTCTTTTCGTGGGTAGAAAAGAGGAAAGGGGAAAGAGTTCCCTCTCCCCTCTCTAATTGCTTTGTTCCATACTGCACCATGTGTGGTTCAGGCAGGCCGTGGATACCTATGCTTTGCAGTGTCGTGGGCGCACCCGTGGAAAAAGCTGGGTCTGGCCTGTGGAAATACACACTGCATCGCACACCCACTTTGTACTGCGTGGGCTCGGCAAACACAGTACATGTGATTGCTCCTGGGCTGCCAGCACGTGGACGCCGACGCGCGATCAGTGGTCGCTGACCAGGACTGCGTGGACGCAGTCGCCCCGTCACCTAACTACCCCAGAGTCTTGCTCCATGAGTCGTGTGGACCCCGTCGAGTCGTGTTGCCACGTGTGCACGGGTGAAGACATGCATGTGTGGCGTCTCGCGCCCCGCAACACCGTGGACAGTCTACACCCGTACCTATGGACCACGTACGTCTCTCTCTCTTTCTCTGTCTGTCTCTCCATAACGTTCCCCTCGCTCCGTCTGTTTGTGCGAGTGCGCGCTGTCCTCATCTTTCCGCTTTAAACTCTCTCTTTCTTTTCAGCGCTTAATTCAGTTCATACCATCGTTTCCTCCCTTTGCTGAGAAGAAACCTCTGCCTCTGTCGCTCTCTCGTGGTCGCACAGAGTTAGATCAGATTGTGCAAGTCCTTTCATTAGGACAGATTTGGAGCTTTAGACACGGCCACCCATAGCATCAAGTACAAGGTGAGGTCAAAACGAGCGAGAAAGGCACTTTAGTTGCTGAGATACTTAAGAGTAAATATCTTAAATTAACATATATGTAAGACCCTTAGTCGACCAGTCTTTTATTTTATGAGCGTCCCTCCCCTCCCCACCCCCCTCGATGAAATGCAAATCATCTGCAGCTGACCCCTCGTGAGCTAAGAGGTCATGTACCTCCTGTATCCTCTCCAAATTTGCAATATGTCAAAAAGGGTCTTGTTCTGCTTCTTATTGAGGCCAGCAAGTCTGCCAAGGAGGTGAATGAGCTGTTTCAAGTGAAAGTTTTTAAGATGTCAGCCATGGGCTAAAGCCGAGTGTGCGTACAACCAGTCCTTGCGGCTGTCCACATCAAGGACGAAACCGTCAAGACGAAGTCGCAGGGAGCCGCCTCCACCATTATCACTGAAGACTTCAGAGCAGCTCCTGACAATTGGACTGGCCATTATACAGTGCTTAAAATAAAACTTTTGTGGAAGTCGTGCGCTGAGACTTCGTTCTTGACCTCACCTCATAGTGTCTTCGCTCGCCCATGCAGTCCATGCCGCGCAGGTAGGGCGACACGCACGCACGCACGCAGCGAACGCTCAATTCATGCCTGTCATATGTAGAAAAATGTGTCCGTCACAGGCTTGCAGTTGTCGCTGCAACTCAAAGTGTACTTGCATGTGTGCTACAACCTTCTGTAATGCATGTCTTTGCCATATCGGCTGAGATAAATCATTCTTTCAGAGAGGTTTTTGGGATCCCAAAAAACGGCTTGTACTCCCCCGGGTAAAAATGCCACCTCCTTGACGGAGAACAGACAGAGTTAGTCTTTTATTTCTGATGCAGGTCCAGAAAATATTACTTTCACTGACACTGCCAAGAATTGACAAATTGTTTCCTCCAACAATCACAATGTTTCCTTCAGTGATGAACTTGTTCCTCTCGTCCGCCACTTACGGAACGAACCCAACACCGTCTCCACTGAGTACAATGGGCTCAAATGCAGCTCTTTGCAGCCCATGCTCATCTAAGCTTGAAAGAGGAAAACCCATATAGAGGTTCAAGAGCAGTAAAGTATTTTTTATGAAACCTAATGTGTTTGTGTTTGATGGTATAATCCAAAAAGCATATAAGTGGCAAGGAGTCTTGCGGTGGCCATACCGATCTAGACACCTCAATTGAGGACCTCTTCCTGGCCCACGACCTTTGCACTCATGTATGGGGTAGCCTTGCTGGTACAGTAACGCTCCAACTCACAAGGTGATTTCTGACCTGAAAAATGAGCATGGTAGGAGCCCGGCCCTGTGAGCCCAAGTTCAATTGCATGTTCAGGCTCAAGTATGCAGTTCAACCAATGGTGCTTGGTTTTTACTGCCATTAAAAGTTAAACTGCTAGCTAGAAAAGGCCAAAAATCCAAAGAGGACATACTCTGATCTTTTTATGAACTCTGACTCTTTTTTGATTTGTTCCTGGTCAACTGCAATTCTTTTGTATGATCCACTTACGTCATCTGCTTTTGATTGCTCTGAGCGTGCGTAGAGCACAAGGCACGTGTTGAGCAGTCCCGAAGTGGGAAGACACCCAGTAAAGAGGGTCAAGTCCGCTATCGCCATATATTTTTCCTACCCAACGAAGTGGGTAGCACGTATTTAGTGCTAGTATAGATATATTAGACTAGTGTGGAAAGGTGTCTCTTTCGGACAATGATCAGAGGCGGCAAGCTTTTTTGGCCCTTGGCCAAAGTCTGACGATGTCACCAATACAATGCCCAAGGGCTTCACCATGAGCAGTTTTAACTCAAAGTGCTTTTTCCTTGCTTTGTAACTCTTGGCCTCACAATTTGGAGGAAACACCAGTCAGTGCCTAGAGTATCGTCCAACAGGATTGTATTGATTGGGCACATGCATCTCAGGAAACACAGTCCACCAGTTTTCTGCCTCAGGAATAGGTAGAGCTTTTAATATTGCCTGCAATGTTAGGCATGCAGACTATATTTCCATTGGTAAATTACTGATGAAGCAGCGCAGTCTTTGCCTCAACGACTGGCGTAGTCAGATTAAGACTGACTGACACGTCTCTATTGCTACAAACTCTGAGACCTTTGGCAATATTGGACTTTTGGCCATCACAATATCGAGTCCTGAGGTACATGAGGAGGAAAAAGGAAGATTTCTAAGAAGGATACTCAAGTATGCAGACACTTATTTCCTTGCTTGTCCACATTCTTAGACATGAACAGGAACATCTTTCACTCCAGCTTGAAGACATTTTTTCGCTTCCCCTGGGTGTTAGAAGGTTGTTCACCAGTAACATAACACTCAAAAAGTACCTCCTCCAGCCTATCCTTTGTTCGAGCTACAGTTGCCGGTTGCCAAGACTGGCAAGGTGCCTAGCAATATCAGCACCTGTTCCTCGCAGCGCCACCACGCATGAAACATACCGCGTCGACATTGTCGCTAAAAAGAGAGTTCAGCTAATGGGTCCAAACCACTAAAACTAGAAATCTTTGATATGGCCGAAGAGCTGTGTTTGATTCAAAGATCCTCTATATTGCAAGATGGCGTACTTCGCCTTGTCCCACAGTACCTATTCAGACTTTATATTCAGTAGTGGCACCAATTATGAGAAAAACGCTATGGACATTCATGCTACAAGAGAAGTAGGTCTAATACTCTTATACAGGGTGCGTCAGTATCGGCTTAACCGTTCGCTCCACTTGAGGAACTCCAGCAGCAATGCAATGTTTACTTATGCCTCAAGAACGACATGACAGCGACTACAGACCTTCGCTTTAACTTCTGTGAAGTTTTACTCCAGAAGTACATCTTTCTGTGATGTTAAAGCTTTTTTTTTAAAAAAAAAAAAGAAAAAGCACTCGCTCAAGCTGGATTTTGACCTATTTTCTTGGGTGCCTTGCACCAAGTTTTCAAAGTGATTCCAACAAAACAAGGTTAAAGTGGAGATTACAAATTTGCACCCGTTCCACTTTGGGGATATCAATCTCTCATTTGAAGTGCGTGGAAGTTGCATCAAAAAGCAAAAGCTTGTGCAGAGCAACTGATTCACCTTGTTACCGTGCAACCTCGTTTCATTGCAGCCTCACTTAAGTCAGCTGCAGTACTGAAGCCGAGCACTGGAACCTTGATGCAATATTTGATATTTACGATATCAAGTGCCAAATTTGTTGCCCAGACCTTGTCCAGAACTGCATTCAGAACCGAATTTCTGATCAGTTGATGGTAAGAAGACTTTGTACGTACGCGCCGGAGAAGGCACTTTGCATTTCAAAGAGAATTTAGACGTACCTGGTACAGGGAAGTCAGACGTTGTGTGACAGACGGACAAAGTCAAAAGGTACCTGTTGAGCTTTGATTTTGAGAACACGAGACAGCTTCTCAGAGTGACCAAGACTGACAGCCTTCCATGATGTCACCGTTTGGAGTTTCTTTTTGTTGTAAGCTTAGGTGAAATACACCTGGTTGCCGGGGTTGAGAGGTGTGTTTTTTCATTTCATACTTGTCAGCATCAGGCTGAGCAAACAGCGCTGAAAATACGTATGAAATATGGGATTTCTTCAAGAACTCAGTGTGAATTCATACACAGAATAGTAATTGCAAGCATTGCTAATAGACCATTGTAGACATATTCAAGCTCCAGGTTATCATTGGTTGTGACCTGTTTCACCTGTGCCACCCGATGCTTTCTCTTTGGTGCTATCGCGCTAATTTATCTTTGCGGGAGAGAAGTCGTCATCCCGAGATTTATTGGTCCCACTGTCACGCCACACGCGGAGAATTTATCTGGATAACTGGCAAGAAAACATCTGCTTTGGAGAAAGAAGGACACGCTGATAATAGTGATCGTAATACCTATGACCCCCTGCCAACAAACGCGCTATCGAGAGTAAGCATCGTTGGATGGGAGAGAAAAACACCTGCGGATATGGCCGGAACTTTTGACTGACGAGCGAGAAAAGAGACGCCGTACTAATTTTCCTACTGCTCAGTGTCAAATGAACACCACTCGGAAGAGGAGAACAGCCTGGGAGATGAATAACAACAATAACACGAATAGAGGCGGCAGCGGCAGTGGCAGCGGCGGTGGCGGTGGCGGTGGCGGTGGCGGTGGCGGTGGCGGTGGCGGTGGCGGTGGCGGTGGCGGTGGCGGTGGCGGTGGCGGCGGCGGCAGCGGCAGCGGCAGCGGCAGCGGCAGTGGTAGGGGTGGCGGCGGTAGCGGCAGCGGCAAGAACAAGGACTGGGACATCAACGACAACCACTTCCCTAAGTTGCAGGTACAGATCTCCTGACAGCTCTTGAACCCACGAGTACGCATGTCGTGACGTGCGACAGAAAACTAGCAGAACACCAACTGCATGATGTCCTGCCTGTCGTACGTGTAGGCACTCCAAGAAGATCCGTACGGTATTGAGGGTATTCGAGTAATTATGCAAGTTCCGACATTAACTGTCCACTATTCAATCAGCGTTCCATTTGGACAAGACTATGCTTTCGACGCCCAATGTTTGATATTACTGTGCCAATGCAGAGAGATGCAGCTGACGTGTACGTTCGTAGTGCGTTGGTCAAATAATCTTTGATGCCCTCTTCTTTACGACTCCTTCAATCTTTCCAGCTTCTCTTCGCCCATGTACTCGTACCTCCTCTCGCCATTCCTTATGCTCCTGACTCTCCTCCCGTTGATCTCCCTTCTAACCTCTTTTCTCCATATGTGCTCATTGCAAAATTTTATGACTCACACTGTAAGGGTGGGGCAATACGTAGTAGTATGTCGTCGTAATGTATGCGCGTACTGTTGTGAATAAGTGTTTCCTTCCACTAAGTGTAAGCGTCCTGACCCGTTCGATGAGTGGCCCGATGGCCACTGCCGATTCGTTTACTCGCCGTCAAGCGAGGAGGCTCGCAAACACACGTCCGGCTGGGCCATGAGAAACACCAACAACCACAACGTGAGCATCCTGAAGAAGTCGTGTTTGGGCGTGCTTGTGTGCTCCAGACGATGCATCCAGAGAGGCAACGGTCAGGCCGTAGCCATAAGGCCAGCTATCTGCGACAAGGCCAGGAAGAAGCAGCAAGGTGGAAGACTTACGTAAAGTCAGCGAAGGCCGGCAGGACGAAGGTGGAATCATCATGAGTCACTCACATTCTGCATGTATGCGATCCATATCATGCCAAGCTCATGATGTTTTGCGGCTCTCGCGTTTGGTCATTATGCCATGATGACCAATGCAATCAAAACGACATCAGAATAGCTTAGTAAAGAGTTTATCTCCCAAGGTAAAATCTGTCCCAATCTGGATTGCGATGGCATTCTGGAGATCCAGCCGTGCAGGGGCCATTGCGGATATCCAGTGACACACTTCTGGCGTTACGTGCCCAACTACGGTATCCTCTTTCAGGTATGGCAAACAGTCAAATAATATCACGCCTTTATAGACAGTGAACTGACGGTGTTCCCCAGGCAAAAGGTTACCACGACCATCCTCGTCCGGCGACCAAGTCGACGGGCACAGCTCTGCGGAGGAAGATGAATTCCAAGCGAGAGAAGCAGGCTAAGTTACGAAAAGTTGAGGTGAGTTCTGCTCATTCTGTCTGCCCGGCCTAGAAGAATGCAAATTGTCCGTTTGCCTATATAGGGGATATCTCCAAAAGACAGCATCCACTACTACATGCCCTCTTCTGCCTCAAGCAGCACGACCACAACTGTCACAACAGCAGCAAGCGCTGCCCATTCTTCGTCTTTGCCAACGCTAGAAGAGCCTCATGGCCATCAGCACAACGTCTCGTATTATCACCATCGAGACTTTTACCACGACTATGCCACTGGTTGCATGGCTGCTGCGGCTGCCACAGCAACGTCCTCAGTGGGGCCCTCTCACAACCACAGCCTTGCCCCATCCTCCTCTCCTCTCCTACGTAATAATAACCCGACCGAAGGTCTGATATTTGCTCTAGAAATCAGCCGAGAGCGATAAGAATAATTAATCGTTCCCTCTCAATCTCGCAGGTGTCCTCGCCACGCGATATCATCATTATGACCTAGCCCCAACGTCACCGCTGCAGCGGCGAGGTGAAGATGAACCCCAATTAGCGGCGGCTTCGGCGGCTAATGAGATGTCGAGTGACGATTACGGCAACCACTGGCTGCTTCAGCAGGATTACCAACACCATCTCTACTATCATCAGATGCGAGGAGGGGACGGTTTTTGCAGAGACATTGGGGATTACCAAGTCCATCAGCAGCAACAAGAGTTCTTGATGCAGCAGCCGTGGCCTCTTGTCGACGATTCTTCCACGTCAGTGAGGCTGCCCCCCTTTACTTCAGAGGACGGCACCTTGCAGATCCACCCGCAGTCGGGCGGAGTATGCTATGATCCCATGGTCGACTTCAGCAACCCCGGTGACATCTTTCATTTCGACAAGAACTGCAACTACGAAGAGCTGGGCGAAGCCCACCCGCAACAGTCTTTCGACTACTATAATGCGGAGCCCGTTCAGACGGCGGCGTACGAGTACTGTCCGCATAAGTTCTGATACACGTACGTGTCCTGTACAGCATAGCACTATCACACTGAGAGTGTGGGACGTCTGTACAGCTCGTACTAAGCATAGTATATTTTGACTGTGGTTTGTTTCCTTCACGTAACACGTCATCTTTCGTGTGTCATTTCAAATAGTAAGAATAATATGACCATTAGTGTCACTGTGCTCGCTTGCTCGTTCACACATACGCGCACACACACTCATACACACACACGTGTGCGTCGGTGGCGGAGGTGATGCCGTCAAGACGATAATAAGTAATCGTTCAAGTATCCGTTGTCGTCGTTGCATACGGTCGTCGTTTTATGTATCCATCCTTCTTCAGAAAGTAATAGCACCATATTTTGTATATAAGTCTGTTATTCTTCCTCTTCTAAGCTGGGTTGTTGCTGTTGCTGCTCCCATTAGCCCTGAACTTTGTCGCTAGCAGTCCGTACACGCTGTCTACCTTGCTCAGGTTCTCCAGGAAGGGGATCAAGTCAAGCAACTCCCGGTCGTTCATGTCATCGAACCACGAAGACACGGGGACCTGAAATAAGAATCAATTTTAGTGTGGTGGCAAGAAGATTTCCTGCCGCAATAAAGTTGTACAGACATACTATGCCCTGGCCAAATCACTACAGGACTCTCTCTTCTCTCCAAGCAAACATTACGTTCCTTTGCTATACAAAAAAATTTTGTCCTGCAAGGCAGCCTCAAGGTAGTGTTATGTTACAGGGTGACCCAATTAGGCTGAGCACCGGCGCCGTCTTATCCTGTGCTACTGTACGCTAGCACGAGAGCTCGTTCATGAATCATGACAAACACTCGTATAGATTAATACACAGAGGGTACCGTACCGCGTTGTCCGGATGAAAAATGTACGATGCAGGCGAATTGTCGACAATGATTATTTTGTGCAGTTCCCTGCCTAACCGCCCGAGGTCCTTGACGTAGTTGTTCTTGTGGAACACGCAGGATTCGCGGAACAGACGTGATCGGAAGACGTCCCATTTGTCTAAGAGATCGGCCACGGGGTCGGCATACTGAGGGGAAGAAGGGAAATATGTTCTTAATACGAATACCTAGCATCGATATGGACTATGCACAAAGTTTAACTATTGCGTGTTGTCAGAGGGGCATGATAATTTTTCCAGAGCTCCTCGAAACTGGACGCTTTCCAAAAGCAGGTGCGAAGTTTCAGAACGCACGTTCGTCCGTATGTTCTCATCACAAACTCACTCACCTTGGCTAGACTTGCGGTGAAGAGGACGCACTCGTAAAGCTCGCCCATTCGGCACAGGAATTCATCCACGTGAGGTCTCTTCAGCACGTACACCTGATGTATCGTGCCGTCAATCTCCACAGGTACAATGAAGTCTGCATTACTTATTGGCTGCAAGAGAGAAGAGACATTTCTAAAAGACCGCACGTTCGTACAACACATTCCACGCGCTGTCACATTGGTTGGCAAAGTTGCTCACGCTATGACGTTCTCTGACTTGTGACCTAATTTCGAGGACAATACGTGAATGAAAGATTTGGAGGTCAACACATGCTGTTCCTGCTGCTGCTTTTGCAGCAGCTTCTGTTGCAGCTCTCTTCGGCCTTTCGGGGGAGACAAGTTTACCGTGACTGCCACGGGATGTTCGAGACTGCTCAAATGAGTGAAAAACTTCTTTTTTCTTCTTTGCAGAGGCGAACAATAAGAAAAAAAAACTGGTTCTCGACTGTATATCTGACGCACAGCACGTACTTGGTACGACTGAAGATGAAGCATCAGTTGCTTTTATCTGAAGTACATTTACCTGGAGTCGTATCACAGTGTGGGCAGGAAATCACGATCATTGTGCGAAAAAGTCCACAGGTAGGAACGCACAGGATTGGACTGTGGCAGTTGTGCTAACAGACCTTTGCGACTCCTGTTGATTGATAACGGCCCCCTAGCTGGGCGCGCAAAACGCTTGGAATAAATGTTCCAACTGTTAGCACTTTCAAGGTTGTTTCCTTGTGAGCAGAAATATCTATAGTTGCATTCAAATTCTTTAACCTAGTTCTTATCCAAGTCTAGGGGGATGTGAGAGTTTGAGGCATTGTTTAATAATCGTGAAATGATCAAACTCTATCGTGTATGGAAAGCAGATCCAAGTGTGCGACCGAAACCTTCTGAAGTGATCTTGATTTACTGCAAAGGTGTCCCTGCTCTTCTTGTCTAACCACTCCACATCACAGAATCACATGTGACACGACCATGTTAGATCGCGCGAAGGAGGGCAACTTAAGGTACTTGCTTACGCTACCTTGAAGGAACTGTGCACCAGCGTCTCGTCGAGGTCGATGACGATGCACTTCTTGGCCACGTCCTCTGGCCTCGCCTCTGGCAGAAGATGCTTGCTTTTCGCTGCAGGCTGAACAGCTGCGGCCGCGGCTGCAGTTGTAGAGCCCGAGACGCCGCCTCCGCCGCCGTCGCTGTGGTCTCTGGCTCCATGGTGATCCCTAGAGGAGGCTGACTTTGATCGATGAGATGACCTCTTCTTGCCCAAGCAGCAGATGATGGAGCACAGGAAGTTGCGTCGAGACCTCTTCTTCGGCTCTGTGGAGGACGGGGAAGAGAAGTAATAAGACGTGGCGGCTGCGTAATTCCACTTTAAAAGTAGTGTTCCCATAGCTGGGACAAGCACACATGTCTGCTTGCTCGCTCGAGGGATCTGGATGCATTGATTTGTAAAAAAGACTTCTCGTCCTCCCTCGCGATCGAAGCGCAAAAACGACCTTGGGCTGGTCAAAGTCCTACGCGCGCATTACAAATCGAGGTCTCCGTGATTTATCTCCGTCGGACTGGAGAGGGGACTTTTGTCAGGACGCCTCGAGAGCCGTGACTAGACGAGCCCACGACATCGCCGCCGTCGACGTTGTCGGAGCTGGAGACGGGATGCAGCCAGGAGTTTGCCACGTTGACTTGCACGTCTGCACTTCAACCAGCTGCGTTCTGCCTTTGCTTGCGGCGGGCCGCAAGCCCACGCGAGCGTACGAATTGTCAAAGCTGTTGTTCTTGTTGGAAAGAAAGTTCAAGATATGTCGAAAACCGCTGAGAATTAGCAGAACTTCAGTAAACAAAAACTTGGCGATCCTCTGGAGGCACAACTTGGGGCAAGGGTGCGGAAGACGTTGCGCAGTGAAAGCTCAGGTGAAATATTAATTTTCATCCTAACCTAACATTTAGGTTAGGATGAAAATGAATATTTCACCGAAGCTCAACTGCGTAAATTCGTTTGCCAACGTTTTCTGCACATTTGCCAAACTTCGTACCAAAAAGTTTACATTCGGCGCTGTTTGAGGTTGTCGACGTAGAAACGCTGAAAACCATAAGTTGATGAGCCAAAATTGGCGTATTTGCCAGATCACTAATATCGTAAAATGTAAAAGTACATAAGACCCCGATAAATAATTACACAGACAGGGTCAGATCTGGCCAGGAAAGGCAAATATCCATTTAGAGCTTTTTACATTGAACTCTGTTCATGGTTGGGCACTTGGAAATCTTTGGTTGGTCTGGGGTCACGTCATGCTATGTCAAGCTGCCGGCCTTTGAGGGATGTCTCTCCTTGTTTGGCCTCTTTGTGCCATCGCACATCGCATTCACAGTCGCTTCCGTACAAATTTCCGGCTCTTTATTGACCGCTTAACAAAGGCTTGTAAACTGTCGCTCCCTCATCGGCCACAGCTTCCCATTTTTTCTTTTTTTTTTCCAGAGTCGCTCTCAGGGAGGTCCAAACCTCGGTCCTGATCAAGCCCTTCAAGGCTCCGGGAGGCAACAAAATAATCAATATGACGAAAAGAAAATGTAGGAAAGCAACTGAAGAATTTACAAAGACTGAACTGAGTTCACGGTTGCGTTGAACTGACCTTTCTGCGTACTCTGGGAGAGGACGGCAGCGGCCGCTGCGTCATTCTCCTCTCCGACGGAGTTGCCCACGGAGGACTCCGCCGGAGAAGTAGCGACACTGGGGATTGTGGTCGCAGCAGCGCCCGCATGATTGTTGGCGGCGTCCACCGGCGGTTGCTCCGACGAAGGGCGGCTGATCTGGGTGATCACAGACGAGAGGTCCATCTAAGGGACTGCGACGCGCCGGCGGCTGCCGCGGGGCCGGAGGCTGCGGCTGCGGCGGGCGTGTCGGAGGCGTCCGCGGCGACGTGACGAAGATGCTGATCGCTTCCCGCCGGCACTAACCGAGGACATGTGGAGCACGAGGACGGGAAAGGGTGAAGCTTGGACGGCGGCGGCGGCGGCGGCGGCGGAGGTGGCGTCGACCACCTGCGCTGACGCCCTGGATCGACAGATCTCTTCAGTCAGAAGCGGACGGCCGTGGTGGCGACGTCGACCGCCGAGACTCCGGTGGGGACCACCTCCCCATCGGCGACACTCGGGAGGCGCCAACCAACTCACCTGCGGCCGCCGCCTTTGATGCGGTTCTCGAGGATCTTGACTTGAGTTGAGGCAAGCGGTGTACAACTGTCAGGAGGAGGAGGCGAGGACGGAGTCGGACTCTGACCTTCGCTGGACGCACAATTTTTACTTTTTTACCTTACTACACTACTGTAGCTGTTAGCAGCAGTTAAGTCCGCTTGGCGGCTGCAGCAGAAGCAACCGGACCAGCAGAAGCAGCAGCGCGGCCAGCGCTTTTGGCTTTTCGCTTGCCCGCAAATGGCCTCGGTCTGCTTTGCTTCTCTAATCGGCTCAGCTGCTGCGTCCTCCTCCTCTCTCTCCCCTCTCTTCTCGGTCACTTCGCTCTACGGCAGGCGCCATGGACGCGGACCCGACGGGGCGCCAGGTGGGCAGAATGGGCATCGCCCTCACCGCCAGGAGAAGGAAAAACGTCTGCAGCCAACATTTAGGCGGGGTCGCGCCCGCTCACTCGGCCAAATGGGCGAACGTCCGACCCGCCTAAAAGTCCACTACGCACAAAACAGATTCTTCTTCTTCCTCCTCTCCCTCTGCTTCTTCTACTGCTGCCTCCGCAGGTTCTGCAGCTTCCCCGGTCCCCAAGAGTCCAACGCGACTCTTGGGCAGATCGGGCCGATGCGCATCAGTGCAGCGGCGGCTGCAACAATCACATCATCCACTTGTTCACATCACATGAAACTTGTGCATCAGGTAGAGTGGGAGCTGGAGCGGAGGTGAATGTGAAGGTGGGGCTTGGACAGAGACTACTGTTGGAACTGGTAGTGACGCAGGAAATACCAAAGGACGCATCATTTCTTTGCATTGTCGACGGAAGACGCTCTCTTTATTCACAAGGAACGGGACGCACAACACGTAGTTCATCGTTACCTCGAAAAATATATCGTTATGAATATTGCCGGCCGCACCAGCTTCAGGATAGTACGCGGCAGTAGCGGCAATATGTAGCAGTATCTTGACGTGTAGTACATCTACGTATGTAGCAGCTGAATTACTGTTGCCATTCTCGTACGTCTTCTCCACGCGCTTGGGATGGAAGCAAGTGAATACAAAGGAACTAGAAGGAGTTCCTGGCCAGCCAGCTGGCCGGCACCCACTGCGGCTCTCTCTCCAGCAGATTGATCTCCCTCAGTAGCTCCTGATACGCCCTCTCCGGGTCTGCGTACACGATAACCATGTCGAAGTAGTGACCGTACGCTTCCTCCATTTGTCGGGCACGCTCGATGATCTCCTTCAGCTCATCATCGTCCACCTAAACACCAAGAGAGAAGGAAATTGTACTTAGTGACACGTATGCACTGTTACGACAACAGACAATATTGAAAATATTATGGTTGGGCTCATATCCGTTAACGAGATCAAATAATAGAGCTATTGATTGCAGGATAGCAGATAGTGCTAGCAATCCGCATATGACATTCTATGTAACTATGACTACGTTCTGTACAATACTGTGCAGGGTGGGACAAAAGTAACTACCATTGGTTAGACGTCCATAGGTCAGGCTCTAAAGTGTACAGAAAGATCAGATTGGTACCAATCGATACGTGACATCTCAGCACGGTCAACCAACTAGATGAGTCAGTGAGGCTAAAACTCAAAGAAGTGTGTTCTAAGCACACCAAAAAAATAAGGAGAAGGGCGGCAAAACCCGGTCGTTCGCAATCCCCTCAAAATGATGATCTCTGTAATTTGTTTTGTTACTAATTTCCTGTTTCTATAAAGATTTGGAGTCTCCCCCTTCCACTGGCACCAGTCCTGTCTCTGTAGGTACTGCAGAAGTCGAGCTATGGACGCCCAACCGATCCTAGTTGCTTCTGGTCCACTCTATACTCACCGGCTCAGAGGAGCGCTCCAGCTTCCACCGCCTGAGCTTCTCTAGTGAGGGAGGCGCCACGAAGACGACGAAGGGCATGAGGTCAGAGTTCTTCAGCACCCTGAGGGACTGAGGATGGAGATTGAGGACGCAAATCTTCTCCGAAAGGACGACTGAACGGATAGCCTCGAGGCTGGTGCCGTAGTAGGACTTTTCGTACTCGCCGTGCTCGACGAATTTGCGCGCGAGGATGTCTTGTTCGAACTGCAAGCGGGATATGAAGTGGTAGTCCTGCCCATCCACCTCGTCAGCTCGCTTGGGGCGAGATGTGTCTGCAACAGAATAAGCAAGCGTGAACAAGATGAAGCACCTCACGACAACTGAATGGACGTGCACGAATGAAATGAGGTAGCGGGTCTGACGGGCCGGCTAACGAACTGAGGAGTCCTCATCGCTCGTTCCTTCTTCACCTTGTCGAAAGAACAACGCTCATCAGTATCTTACAGCATAACTAGAATCAGTTGTGTCTAACAGTTCTTCATGGGATGTTGCCTCACTGCTCTCATTTGCATCTTTCCAGAAGGCAGCGAAAGAACAACCGACCTCATTGGGAACTTGTCAGCGCTCAATCTTTCTCAGCCAGTGACGGCGCCAACTGCCAATGCTTAAAGGACGCGAACTCTGGACGAGTCCTGGCCTCACTTTGCAAAACATTGAGCATGCACTTGCTCATGCTCGTCCATATCGCGCACAAGCACAAACGTGCTGTGCATGCGCCCTGCGGTATGGGTATCGTTGTACTTAAAGACGAATTACATAATGACATGCACCCCTTCTGTGGCAGAAAAAAATCACGTCTCAAGAATTATCGGACTCACGAGGGATAGCCGCGGCGAACCTTTCCCCGTCCTGCATAAGCCGCTGCCTCAGCTCGTGTCTGCCAATGTTTGGAGGTCCGATGAGCACCACTGGTCGCTTGCGGGCCGACCGAGGGTAGTAAAGGGCTACCTCTTCATAGGCAATCACTTCGTCAGCCGTCCCGGTCTCCATCATCTCGTCGTCGTCGGTACCCGGCGCGTTGCCATATGGCGCTTTGCCACGGCGTTTCTTATTTCGCCGACCACTGCGCTTGGCGCAGAGGAATCCGGATGAATTGCTTTTGTTCTTGCCACCGCCGGAGTCGACGTCATGCGCAATGGTATGTTTCACCGCCTCGCGCTGTTGCTGAAAGCTGGCCGATGGGATGAGTCCGGGCAGTTGCGAGTCGTCCTCTCCTTCTCTTCGAGCTTGCCACCAATGAGGGTCACGCTGATTCAGAACGTGCAAGATATCACCCTTGAAGAAGCTGATGCCAAGCTCCCTGCAGGGCACGTATGGATCGTCCTCGGGGTCGTAGTCTATATGAGCCTTTACGTGCATCACTGCCTGTTTGGGCTGCTGAGCAGACTGTTGTTGTTGTTGTCTGGCTGGCACCACCAGAAGCGTGAGCGTGCCCTTCATGTCAGCCAACAGATCGCAGACTTCGTTGACATTCTTGCCTCGGAGTGGGACCTCGTTCACTTCCAGCAACTCGTCGCCCTCCTGCAGGAGTCCGCTGGCCTCGGCAGTACCGCCCCGGATAATTCTTCCCACCACAACGGCATCGTCTTCGTTCTTAACGGTTGCGCCTAGCGGCTCCTGGGTTTTCTCGATACGAACGACTCGGATATTGGGCTCAGAATAACGACTCAAGCGGTCCAGAAGAGCATCTTCAGGTTGGGCTTGCCGCTTCCCGCTGCCACCTCTGCCGAAGACATCATGTCGCGCGGCCAACTTGTCGTGCGTGCACAGCAGGCCCTCCATAGTTTCCTTGCATAAGATGGAAGCGAGTTCTCCAGCGTCGATGGCATCTTCCTCGCCTTGGTGCAGCTCACAAAGACCATCTAAGAACGCAACGCACTCTTCCGCAGTTTCCTGGGCCTCACGAGCCAGAGGAGGGGCGCAGGTGCGAGGATGCACTTTGTGCAGCTGAAACGGTTCAAGCTGTTACAAAGGTCTTGTAGACTATTGAGAGAGTTGTCACGGCATGCAGATCTGTATAGCGTGATTGTTTGAACAATGTTGACACTACGAGTGAATGGTAGACAAAAGAGGACGACCGTACAGGTACATATGAGCAACGCTTTGAAAGCTGCACCGCTATCTTATGCAGATCTGCATCTGAGTGAATGATGAGCGAGTTTTCCACTTGCCAAAAAGCAGGCGGTCGTGAAAGCAATGCTGACGATAATACCTTTTGATTGAGTGTGAGGGCGCCCTGGAATTCCGAGCTGGTCACGAGAGTCCTGATGGAAGCTGAAATGTCTCCTGACAGAACACCGGATTGCTGAAGCCTCTTAACGGACTTCAAGACCTCATTCGGATCGGGCAACTTTGTCATTGCTTCGACAGCATCACCAACGAAGGCACCGTTGGCCAAGCCACTGATGTTGTTGCTGCTATTCTCTTTGAGAGCGTTGAGCCTCTGGCTGTTCCTGATAGAGAGGCGTAAAAAATCTTCGCTCTTGTCTCTGCGCTCGGCTTCGCGGGCTCGCTTGACCAGCTCGTCGCTGTACTTTTTCATCCGCTGGCTTTGCTGTTCCGTGGGAACCACGAATCCGCTTCCTTGGTGGTGGTGATCTCTGGACGGCGGGGTCGGCCCCTCGCGAGTATTAAGGAGGTTGCCGTCGCGCTCGATACGCAAGTGGTCTCTGGACGGCGGGGGTGGGGTGTCGACGTCATTGTGATTGAGGGACCGGCCGCTCCCACCGCCACCGCCATTCATTCGTGCCGGCGGAGGGTACTTCGGCGGGGTCTTGGTGTGAGCGACGAACGAGTCGGGGACGTCGACGGCCATTTCGCGATCGTCTTTCTCGAACTCGACCATGATGTTCTCAAAGTGCGCCGACTCACGCAGTCGCGACGAAGAGGACGAGGACACGTCCTTGGAGCCTGCGCCACTCGAGCGGTTGGACGACGTGGTCGTCGAGGAAGACTTGCTAAGCGAGTCCATTTTCATCTTGGCGGTGGACGGAGGCCTCGCGGCGGTTGCTCGACCGCCCCCTCCCGGACCCGGCGACGACGGAAGAGACGGTGGGCGTGTCTGCCCTCGCTGCTCGCGAGATCGGCGGCCTCTTAGACTTGTTTTGCAACAGCCTCTCTTCTTTCTCTCTCTCTCTCCGCTGGCCTCGTCTCTTCTCGGCCCCTTGGGCGCAGCAGAACTCTTTCTCTCCCTCTCTCGAGCTCAAGCACGCGCGCACGCGCTCGCGCACGCGCTCGCCTAAGAGCTGCGCCGCACTGCACGCGAACGCGCACCAGGAGGTCCGCTTCATCGCCGGGCAGGTTGCCCACAGTCCCCCCGGGCCGGGCATGGACGGAACGGGCCGCGACGGGCCGGGTCGACTGAGAGTCACCGGACGGCTCAGCAATCAACCTGTCGCTACCGCTGCTTCGCTCACTCCCTCACTCACTTGCTCACTCGCTCGCTCGCTCGCTCGCTCATCCGCTCACTCACTCACTCACTCACTCACTCACTCACTCACTCACTCACTCACTCATAAAAAGTGACCTTATAACCCAAGCATATTCTAACACACATACGAATGGTCATGACTGGAAGCGATTGGTATGACTCGCGAATCATGCGAGTACGAACCAAACTTGCCGAGTCGAGTCTCGCCTCGACACAGCTCCAGCCAGGAGAGATCTCCATTATATTTAGTAGGAGCCACGTTATGTCTTCTCCTCCTCTCGCCTCCACATTCTTGCAAGCATCGCCTTCACCTTCTCCAGGCCGGAAAAATGACTGATGCTCGCGCGCGAGCTCCACGTCCATTAATAAAGTGGATCTCGACGTTGCCTCAACTGTCAGACAGGTCATATCTGAGGACTGAACGGAAAAGGTCCCCAAATAAGAGCAAGGACGCCAGCTGATAAAAAATAAAAAGAGGATAAAGAAAAATAAATTGGCGCGCGCGGGTCGTCGGTCGGGCGCAGTCGACTAGGGCGGCTTTGCCTGTATATAGAGATATACCTTTTCCAGCCCAAAAGGTGAATTGGGCAGCTCATCAACAGGTGAAGTGAGCAGCGCCTCCTTCCTGGGGCCACGTCTGCCACGCCGCGCAGTCCTCCCCCGTCCCCTGTCCCCCCGTGGCCTGTCCCCTCCTGCTGCCAAGGATGCGGCTAGGGAAAACGCCCCGCTCAAAAACCTTCCTCCTGCCGCCCTCGTCTACGTATATTTAGAACTGTGTGACGCAGACTGCGATAGGAGCGGGGCTGGAAGGAAATGTCTCTCTTGCTCCGTCTGACAAGGATTTGCCCCTTCTTGGGCACGTCACGTGGCTCTGTTCTTCCTCGGCTAGACGCCGAATTGGTGGAAGACCAAGGACAAGACCAAGGACAAGACCAAGGGCAAGGGAACAGGCAATGCCAATGGCCAGGGTAAGGGCAAGGACAAGGACGAGGGCAAGGACAAGGGCAAAAGCAGGAGTAACAGCAACAGCAACAGCAACGGCAACGGCAACAGCAAGAGGAGGAACAGGAGCAACAGCGACAGTAGGAGGAGGAGCAGGAGCTGGAGCTGCAGCAGAAGCAGGAGCGAGAACGAGAGCAACAGTGACAGCGACAGCGGCAGTGACAGCGACAGCGACAGCGACAGCAACAGCGACAGCAACAGCAACAGCAACAGCAACAGCAACAAAAATAGAAACAGCAACAGCAACAGAAATAGAAACAGAAACAGAAACAGCAATGTGGGGGAGGGATGCCAGCAGTGTTCTCTGATAAAGGGCGACTTTTGAGCGATATGGAAGCACCCTTAAAAACACTTGCTTCCCTCTTTAAGAGGCAGGTGTTGAAACCCCGCATGTTGTTGTTGTTGCCGCTGCTGCTGCTGCCAAGACAGACACGAGACTAACAACGTGACGCATTTTACACGCACAAACTGTAAAGCCATAGCAGTCATACTTTCGGTTGACAAAGTGCCGCTCCTGATGCTGCATACGAGCTCAACGCATTAGTAACAGCTTTAGACTTCATTTGTCCACGCGAGAAAGCTGCAAGGCTACAAAGACGTCTTCGCTTTTTGGCCGTTATTTTTAACTACTTTTCTTCCACTTGCGAACTCGTTCGATCAATTTGTGAACGAATTCCTCGCAGAAATTGCACTGTAGACAGCAGGAGTAGTGCGAGCGAGCGTGCAAAAAGGCAGGGGGGGGGGGTCAGTGGGCAGCAGAATTAACCCCTTCCGCCCCGTGCACACGCGCAAGCAAGAGATCGAGCTCGGAACCTTAGTAAGCATAGGTACACACAACGGGGCCACCCGGATACATCTATAGTTCTATACGCACGCATATGCATAGGTAACTGCATACGCAGTCCACACATAGTGAATGCACATGGACACGCACTGCAGTACATTGAATCACTAGATGAGCATAACTGTTTGGCCACCTCTACCAACACACCTACGAGACTGGTCTTCCTATGCGGCTATCCAGAAATGATGTTGACTTGGCATGATTGCTCGTGTAGTTGATGAGCTCTGTTCGAGGTCGCCCAATCTTTTCAAATCGCATAGTAATAGCAGGGAAAATAAGCTCCAGGGTCTATGAGTGCATATATACAAAATATATAACACAAATTGCTTTCTGCACGATCATGTTAATGTTCTCTCCTATAGCAAGTCCGTCCATCCAGTCTTGACTTGGACTGTTCCTGCATGTAGTGACTGTTCACTACGAACAAGTCAGCTCGGATCAATTACCTCCACCCTCATCGATAAAAAAAGACCAACTTTCCCTACCCCGATTGTTTGCAGCTTCTCCTGGTGACCTCAGTCAGGACTCCGACTTAACGTCTTCACCTTCTGTTTGCAGTGTACTTAAGGTACCCAAGTATGTACTGTCTCGTACACCCAGTATAGAATGGGACAAACAGTTCTACTTTCACCTGGGCTGAAGTGGATCCGACTGGACTGTGTGCTGAGGGCAAATATGCAGGCTCACACGTACCGCACAGGACTCATACGTTATATCTACTGCACCCTTTTTCTTCCAGCTTGATAGTTGCCTTCTTATGGTAGCATGCCTGTGAAAGGCAAGGGTAACTCTCCAATTGTCCCTCCATGTGCACGCCCCTCTTCTGCATGCATGCATGCCTGCCCGCCTTCGTGATGAAGAAGACGAACGTTTGAGATGCGCTCGCAGTACATATGGTGTGCGAGTGTTCTTTTGTTCGACTGGCCAGTGGCTCCATTTTCTTTCACTTTAGTTTCCTTTACAAAAAGCTCTCCCTCGCGCAAACACGCAGGCAGTCGTACAAAGTGATGATGCTGTCTTGGCATCTCGACTGCTTCTCCTTCAGACAAGGTTGTTGTACCGCATCCCTCCCATATGGACGCACTTTTTTGTCCGTACAAACCGTGCAAGCGATGGACCTGCTCACATCCAAGACGTTGTGTCAGGGCTTAAGGATCGCTTGCATTGTTTTGGTCCTTCTTTCACCCTCCGGGCTCTGTCAGAACCAGCACGTATATTTCTTACTCTGCGGCTCGATCGATAAAACGTTCAGGAGTTTTACGTTAAGTCGAGCATCGAGTTTCTGCACGTGCAGCGTGCATCGAATAATCAAGCATAGGAGAAAGTGCAAAACACTGCACAGAGCTTCTCTCTCCTTGTGTGTGTCTGCGCAAGTACAATGCATAATTTTTCATAGCAACTGCTCACACTTTGCGTCAGTACCTTCATAGAGAGCTCTGGGTGAGCAGTTCTCTGCCCGCTGCTCCTAGTATACGCACCTGCGCTTTCGTTGCTTTTGACGACAATCAAATATTTGCCCATGACCACGACTGCTGAAGAGCGTAAGTTACTGTATTCCTCGTTGCATGCCTCGTGCTCCTCCTCCCCGATGACTGTAATAGGCAGAAAAGCAAACTTTTAAAAGCATTCATTGCATTGAGTATGGTCGCATGTGCGGCGGACTAATACAAGAATTCACCCACGTGTAGGGGAAAGGAGCGAGATACAATGAGATAGAGATCGGAATTTGCACCGACTGTGAGAACTATGTATTTACTGCAAGTACTGTACGTCTAAGCACGCAGGTGCCTGCCTGGGAAAGAAGAAGCGGAGGGCAGAAGTGGCCCCCACGCATGGCAACCTTGTAAGAGAGAGCAAATCTCTTTTCCCGATGTCATTTGCAAAACAAACGTTTTTCTTGTGTGTGTGTGTGTGTGTGTGTGTGGGCAACACTTATGGCTCCTTGGATCGGTATGAAGGTCTGGATCCGCGTTAAGCAGGACTCGGATAGCGAATTTATCGGATCAAGTGTAACAGGGATGAAAGAGAGGACCACAGATTAGCCGAGAAAAGCTTGAGACACAAAAAAAGTGCTCCCAATTTATTTCATGCCTCATTCTATGCTCACCCAGCTAAAAGAATAAAAGAAAGAAAGAAAGCGACAGAAGTCATGTTTGTCCGCGCCCCTTCGTTTCTGCCCAAGTCCACCACTTCATTCAGACAGACATTCTTTGCAACCCATCAGGATAGCGAACTTTCTCTGGGCGCGTGCATGCGTGCGTGCTCGCGCACTTTTGCCTGGGGGTCTGCATAGTACGAGTACTGCATGTACGTACGTACCAGCGCTGCTCCGTGCGTGCACTGTAAGTACTCAAGTGTACCTACGTAAGGTCTGTACTGTATGTGCATGCGACATGTTAGGTACGGACGTGCGGACACCTGGAGACGTATGTGTGCATACGTACATGCATGTAGATCTCATCGTGCCATGATACTCCGGGTGCATACGTACATGTGTACACGTTGGGTATGGCAAGAGCACAGACGCACCCTGTACGAGCTGCGCCGGACAGGGGCGCATGCGTACACATGTAGAAAGGAGTATCTAATTGCAGCAGGGGGTAAAAGTGAAGCTACTTCAAACTCAAGGTAACAGCGCAGCAGGTTCAATACTGTCGCTGCTTTCAGCCACGGTCGGTCAAAGACACTGGCCATAAAATCGAGACTCGCTGAGACTAAGAAAAGTCGTTTGATAGGCAGCGCCCAGTGCTGGACTCCTCACCTTCGGCGTTACATTGCCCAGGTGTCAGTCAGGCACTCTTTACAGCGGGAGAAGTGGGGGGAGGGGAGGGGGACAAAACACTTTCTGTGAGTAGCACTGAAGCACTGAGCATCACGTCCCAGATATGCCTATGCGAGCTGACGAATCATACACTTCGCATATGGTAGTCTGGGGTACGGACGTGTAGAGCGAGCAAGGAGGCCACCCAAGCGCTGGCGGCCTTCCGGCCTACGACGACTTTCACGCCTAATTGATCCCTGGACTCCGCATGCACGCATCGAGTATGTGCGATATACTGCACGTAAGCTACTACTCGTATATATACGTACCTGGAATATGTGTATACAGTACATGCACGCGCGCACACACCCATCCTAACGTTTTGTACTGCACCCGACTGCAGAGTAGCGTTGTCATGAGCTTACACTGTGCGCTCGGACGCGCAACGTAACCCAGTGCAGAGGTGTGTTCAGTACATTTTTGCAACAGCTAAGAACGAGCGCTTCCTGCAACCCGACGCAGCAATGTCCCTCTTTCTCTCTCAAGGTTGCTACCATCCTTAGTGCAACACACAAAGTACAACTGTCAGCATGTTTCCCGCCCCTTAACAGGGAGGAAGGATAAAATGACGAATGAACCATCATTGAGCCATGCGTACAAGTTACAGGCACGACAAGAGTTGCCATGACAGAGTGACTGGTTTCTGTGTATTTCAGTACACCATCATGCATACTATGGAGTGGGCACACCTGGGGAGGAGGAGCGCTGTGTAGTCTCAGGATGAGTAAGCTTCCCCCCAGCACATAGTGTAGTAGAGTCAGGTGCTGCGACGTTCCCTCATTGTGAGCGCACAGCAGCAATCGACTTCAACTTGTACACGCGCACTTCAACACACGAGTAAGAGGCCGAGCTGGCAGCGGCACGATTCTGAACGCTCTTCAACGAAAGTCTCAAGCTCAGCCTCTTCTTTCTGATCACTTCCCCTCACCTCCTCCTCCTCCTCGGGGTGGGTGAAATCTACAGAAGTTGGACATCGCTACCAGGTGCTCTTCGAGCTATTAGAGTAGGGTAATGAGGTCCTGACACACGTCCCGGGAGGCACAACATGCAAGGACGTACGAGTCTGTTTTGCTATAATAAAATCAGTTCCTTCTACTACAGAACTTTCGCACAAAAAAGCCAATGAGGTGAAAAGAGAGCGAAAGAAAGAAGCTGAGACAGAGAGAGAAAGAGACAGCAGCCACTATTATTCGTCGCCTTCATCTTCGTCATCTCGTCGTCGTCTTCGCTGCCCCGGGACAGAAAACATTGCCGCCCGGAGAAAAAAGAAGGCCCAACGAATAACGAACCTTAAGAAGTCGGGGGAGAGAGATACTTTTAGTTGACAGGGACGTGCTGGGCACTGGCGCGCGGTCGCACGCAGACACGCGCACGCAGACACGCGCACCCAGACACGCGCACGCGACTTTGTGCACATTATGTCCGTATACATTCAGTTGATCGGAGCTTCAGCGTTGCGAAGTAGCGCGCGAGATCTGCAGTCCAGGGTGTAGGCCAGCACAGTGCCCATTTCTCTGTCTCTTCCCCAACTCCAAGGAGCTGTTGCTACATATTACTGCAGCTAGTACACCGTGTACGTCATCGTTTGCTCGTTCTCGCTCGCGCTCTTGCGACAGCACGACGAAAATAAAGAGAAAGCTTTCACCTCTGATTGAGCTTACATACAAGGAGAGAGAGCTGGAAAGGAGGAGGAGGCATTGCAGGCGTTGCGAAGACAGTATCGGACTTGCTGCCGCCACCGCCGGAGGAGAGGGAGAAGACGCTCGTACGTACACGGAGCGCAAGTAGGCCCATGCTGAGAAGAGGCCGCGCGCGGCCGCAGCCGCCGCGGTGGACGCTGCAATATCGTATAGTGTAGTAGTAGTGTGGTGTTGGCGCGCTCACTCGCTCGCTCATTGCTTCAAGGCTCAACAGCGCTTGCTGTCTGTGTGTGGCGAGCAGTAGTACTACTCGTCACCGTGAAAGCAGCAAAAGTAAGAGACGAAAGCATGGGAGCAAAGCCAAGAAGTCGAATTTTAAAGTATTCTTGTTCACTGTGAGGGCGAGGAGGAGAAGCTGCTGTCTCGGCTTGTGCCTGCCCGCTTGTCGTGGCTTCAACCCAACGCTACTGTCGTTGATTGAGCTGGTCTCAATGTAGTTGTGCCTCGAATGCCGTGGCGGGGCCGGCAGCAGCGGCGGCTTTTTTCAGCAGTGTCAGCCCCACTACTATATCCGAGTGTGTGTGCTTAGTCAACGACGACGGCGACGACGGCGACGGCAACAGCGCCGTCGGGTGCTTGAACACGACTACAACGGAGAGGGGATAACTTCACGTGTGCGACGTGCGCATGGAGAAAAACAAAAAGCAGGTGTTGTAGGTGGAGAGGTGGTGGAACGGCGGCAGCAGCAGCAGCAAGTGTAATCAAGAGGTTTAACAACGCTAAGCAAGAGGGTGGAAGCCGACCGTAATGTGTGTGCCGCCGATGAAGAAGTAAGAATAAGAAGCAATCACATGTTCGTGAGCGTCCTCACCACGCGAATTGAAATTGCTCCTCCTCCTCGTCCTCCTCATCCCCTTCACTTCTAACGTCTACTGCTACATTATCCATTCCAAGCTATGCTGCAGAAATCTCGTCAGGTTGCGGCATCGGTGATAGAGCAATACGCCGCGCCTGCGACGTTGGCGGCGCGCAACATTGCGACTGCGGCCGACCGTAGGCGGCGCAGTCTGTTTCTTCAAAAAGCAACAGCAACGACGACAGCACCATCTCTGAGGCGGCCATGAAGGAGAAGGAGAAGAAGCCACACACTTCTCCTTCGTCCTGGTAATGTCCTCTGGTAGAGCGCCGCAGCCCTCAGCAGCCGCAGCAGGAGGTGGGGTCGCGGCTGCGGCCGCAGCCGCTCAACATGCCGCCACCGGTACCACGCCTGTTGGCACCATGGACCTCAGCGGCGGTCGCTTCGACTTCGATGACGGCGGCACCTACTGCGGCGGCTGGGAGGACGGCAAGGCCCATGGCCACGGCGTCTGCACAGGACCTAAGGGCCAAGGCGAGTACGCGGGATCCTGGCACTTTGGATTTGAAGTGTCTGGTGTCTACACCTGGCCCAGGTAAGAGATCGGAGGAGAGACAGTGAGCGGCACAGCCAACCAAGTCGTATCGTCCTTCTTAGCGGGAGCACATATGAAGGCCACTGGCAAAATGGCAAGCGCCACGGGTTGGGAGTGGAGTCACGCGGCCGTTGGATCTATCGAGGCGAGTGGACGCAAGGTTTCAAGGGTCGCTACGGTGTCCGCCAATCTACAGTGTCCATGGCAAGGTTAGCATGCACGATGATTGTCACGAAAATGCTGGCAAGGGCGTTTTCTCTTCCAAGTCCGCTCTATTCAAATAGGTGCTTGCTCGTTGGGCCTCTTCAGCCTGACTTTACTGTTATCCTCCACAGGTACGAGGGAACCTGGGCCAACGGGCTGCAAGACGGATACGGTTCAGAGACGTATGCAGACGGAGGTAAGACTTGTTCCACAGATGAATGGGGGTGGGTGGGTTAATTACGCGTCGTTTGCATGAAGGCAAAATGGAATTCCAGCATCCGGAGCAGTTAACATTTAGCTAAAGACCTGCGAAAGCAGCAATACTGTACTGGTGCTGCTAAACTGGTAACTCGGCCGCACCGAAGAGAAGCGTGCACTACATTCATGCTCGCGCGTACTACCTAGAATGTACACACACACACGCGCTCACAGTCTCTGCCCTTCCTCCTCCCCCTTTTGTGGACGCACATGGACGATGCGTTATTGTGTTGGAGAAACTGTGTGCATACTTTACTACTGTGTGTTCTGTGTATGTACTGAGTGCGGAGTGTCCGTGCCAGAGGAAGGGGCATTGCGCGAGAACACACACACACGCACGCAGGCACGCACACACACCTCCTATTACTCTCGTTCAGTTAATTCTTTCTCTCGCTCTCTCTCAAAGACGAGGAGGAAGAGCTGCAAAAGCCTATGTGAGCGCGCGAGTTGCTATTGCAGAGTGTCGGTACTACTTATGTACTACAGTCTACTACATTACCTATTACCTAAGTGCAGTACACTGTGGGTACACGTGTTGTAGCAGCGTGGAGAAAAAGAGAAAGGGAACGGGTAGGTAGAAGAGACTTAAATGTGCAGGCGTGCTCGCCGAGATGCTGCTTAAAGGGCGAGCAGTTATGTAGTAGACAACAATCCGTCCTCCTCACTCTTTCGCAGTACTATGCACTAGGTACTACGACGAGTACTAACGCAAGTCGCTCCCAAGCAGCAGTGAGGGGAGGGAGGAGGAGTGATTTTCGGGACGAAATTCGCAAGAATGTCTTTCCATGACGGCAGGAGAGGCTAAGAAAAAACCTGCAGAGGGCTAAATTCCCCACTCGTCCTATCTTTATACGTGTACCTTCTTGGACAATAAAACGCCAGGGTTTTTCTTCGTCTCCGTCCCCGGGTGCTGCTTCACGGGGATTTTGTATCCGCTTACGTGCCTATACATGTTCGCTCTTTACTGATATCTCCGGTTCCACTCGCATGAACGAATGAAGCATGAAAATGGTGGCAGCACGAAGTCTACGTTGCAGTGGATTCCTCATGTTACTGCTGCAGGCGATGAGCTCACATGTTATACGGTGTTGGACAGCAATGTGTGCTCATGTATGATCCCCTCTGTGGAGACCTCTTACTGCTATTTGAACTGCGAATATACGTTTAGGGGACAGTCCATGCTTCACAGCAGTGCGGCGGCAAGCTTTTACTCGTATTTACGAAGATTGACTTATACACTAGTCATAACTGTCCTTCTGAAAATGGCGTTGTATTTTCTGAACTCAGCTTAGGTTTTATGAAATAGAATCTCTTTCTTTTTGGGAGGGGGAGGTGAATCCTGCCCATGGTTTATGATGGAGAGGCTCACTTAAGCAGACTTTTCTGGCGTCATAACAGTCCCCCGACCGTCCAAGTCGTGTCAGGGGTCTCACGTGCTCACTCCTCTCTTTGGAATGATGCAATCGGGCTGAGCCCGAGCTTGAAAAGCCGGAGGCCCAACGCTTTCTTTCGCACTCCGAAGAAGACCGAACTTGAAATTGGAATTTCGGGTTCAGCCCGGGTTCAGCCCTGTCGCTGCATTTATGGCCCCGGGCAAAAGGGCAAGGTCAACGCGTATCATCCCGACCCGGGTCGATAAATGTTTGTGCTAGCCCGACTTGACTCCTAAGTAGGGCCCCCAAACCCGACCCGAACTCCAAGTTCTGCCGATCAGATCACAACATTAGTAATCCTTGAAGCTATAGCGGCAATAGCATTCAACGGGCATGATAGGGTGGAAGCTCGACTCCATGTAGGGAGCCACTCCGAGAAGGTAATTCTTTGTACACAAGGCAAATGTAACGAGGCGTAATAAGGCAAGGAAAGCTGCAGAGAGTGTGCGTGTGTGTAATTGGGTCCTTAAGATGTGGTCGAGAAAGCCATGATGAGAGACACATGTTTACTTACACCGTGCTGTTCTACGCGTAGAGACACCACACACACGTATGACTGTGCAATATTCACAGACAGTACTTTAGCAGCACTTCCCTGACCTGGCGTACAGTACATAGTGCTGAGTACTGGCTTGTCCTTGGCCAGATCCGTCCTTCTAATATGGTACCTGTGCTATGAGTCCTCCCCTCCCTTTGGTTATGCCTTGTCACTGTTGTTCATGTACGTACATCCGGACGTGAAGCCTGACATCACGTGAGTCTGCCTGTCTCATATGGTACGTTGTGCTAGAGCATAAAAGACTTTTGATAACTACTACTCATTATAGCACTTTCCTCAACAAAGTCGGGTGCTACAGTCGTTCAAAAGTAAGCTGGGGAAAAGATATTTCCTTTTCATCTGTGTAAGCAAAGTTTTTTCCACCTTCGAGCTTAGTTAGAGCCTACGTCTTTCCATTTCCACAAAGACACCAGGAGAGAAGTTGCTGGTGGAGTTTGGCTCGAGATGGTTTGAAATTGCTCCTGGTTTATGGAGTCTGACTTGCCTTGATCTGCACACGTGCATCTCATCTGCGACTTCTTCTCTTCCACCAACACGAAGCTCCTGCGGTGGTACTTATACGTACAGACCGTCTCCCTACACACCCACAAAGCTGCGGTGCATCAATTGTAGGCAG
>JAAUXU010157359.1_pt1 | contig 67214 bp, 71 predicted proteins | sample 7278151 | NCBI WGS metagenome assembly JAAUXU01 (sample SAMN14350113, study PRJNA611818) | marine sediment metagenome | isolation source: surface marine sediment (1.8m) | place: French Polynesia: Moorea | collected 2018-08
AGCCTTGGAAGCTACTATTCATGCATGGAATTGGAGGCCAATGTCTCTAAAGGACAAAACTTTCTGGGAAAGTATGCCCATTTAGTGACCATCCTTGGAACCTCAGACACACCTAATACAACAACTGAGGCCAGGAATGCCCCACTAGTTCCTCCATTTGGGCCACTGGTTGGATCACCTATAGCTCAGGTAACCACTGACTGTCTCACCATGTTGATACAAGGTATGCATTTGTGTACACATGTAAAAGTTGCTCACTGTCAGGTTGTTGCTTTTGGATATTCGCACCAAGGAATATGTGTCCCAAGCACTTGTACTGATGAGGACATCAAAAATGGGCTTGAAATTTTCGGAGACAAACAAGAGTCACAACTGTACAGAACTGGCTTTCTTATACTGACAAGTGACTCTCATGGAGAAAAGACAGAGTTCACAGGCGGTGACATTGCATTTCTGTAAGGAATTTTCACTGTACCTGCACTGATGTGTGCACCATCACTGATGTATGCTTCAGCACACTGATGTCAACCCTGCTCCTTCTGGTGCTGACTGGCACTACCTTTGATGCACTGAGCATACACAAAAAGAGGAAAGGAGAACCTCTCCCAATTCAGAATGGTATTCACCAATGACATATTCACTATATGTGTCTCTCTCTTTTTGTCTTTCATGCTCCCACAGCTTTAGCAACTCTGCAGTAGGGATGTATTGTGGGTGGTTTTGAAATGGATCAGCTGAGGTCATAATTTTGTTCATCTGGGAGACCTATGATAGAAGGGAGCATGACTCAAGACTGCTAGACTCATGTTCATGTGGTCAAAATTGTATCCTGAATCATGCCATGCTCTCAGACTTTCACAGTTGTTATGCAGAACTGGTAGGTCTGCTTGTGCCACACTTGCTCTGTTCACTTAAGCCCTTTGCAAGCATTCTGCAAAATACTTGACCCTGTTCAGAATTTTCAATTTTTCAGATTCACTCAAACTTAGCCCTCAGAGCCCGTGTCAGGGCCTCCCTCAGAATTTTTTGATCTGACACATCTTTTCTGTGTGGACAATTTTTTTCAGAGTACCTCAGAGAATGCATCCTTGGCTTCTCCTTCTACTCCAATACCAAGAAGCTGTTGGACACCAGCTCTGCCAAGACTGGTCAAATCACATGCCTCAATGGCATTCGCTTCTGGTCAATGACATGGGTTCTGATAACACATGTTTATTCAGGATTGATGTACTTTGTACCAAGGGGCAATAGCAACTATTTCTTAGATGAGGTGAGAATAAGAGCAAGAAAGAAATTGTTGTCTTAAATGACTTTGAAATGAGGAAAAGGATCAGTGTCATGAGTCCAACTCTACCATTTCAGATGGAAAGAGGGTTTGGCTTTCGGGTCATTTTAAATGGATATCCTTGTGTTGACTCCTTCTTTTTGCTCAGCGGGTGTCTCCTGGGTTTCCTTACTTTTAAGGAACTTGACAGAACAAAAGGGAGGCTAAATGTCCTTCTTTTCTACCTCCACAGATACCTTCGGTAAGAACTACTTAGAGTAAGTATCACACAAATGATGAAACAACAACCCATGTACTTAAGGGGACACTTTGGGGCTGGACCCAAAATGACCATTGCAGTAAAAACCACCCATAGATCCCTGATGTTCCTCAAAGGTTTTAGTTTCCTGTTTTAGCTAAATTTCTGCTTACTGTCTGACCTTGACACACCAGCTTTCAGGCTGACAATGGTTTATGCTCTAGTAGTTGCATTTTACGCCAGCGTCTGGAAGTTTTTTGCCACTGGGGTCTCAAACATAAATGTTTTCAATGTAAAATATTGTACCCATTTGTGGTGGAAAAACCTTCTCTACATCAACAATTTCGCTGATCCACACGACCAACTCGTAAGTACAAAGAATCACAACATTTTATCTCACTTTAGCACACTCTTCTTATAATACACTGTCATGTACTATGATGATGAATGCATATGCATGATGCTGCGTAGGTTTGACTGGTACCAGTTACTTGTGAGAATACAACAGCATAGTCAAGCCCAATGTAGCTCAGTCAGGTGGACAAACAAGTTATCACTGAGCTCAAGTGGACCAAGCATAAGAATATGGCAAAAAGCAACGACTCGGCCTCGGCCAATTTCTATTCTTCACTCAATTCAGTCTCAAAGCCTAGTTAGTACCTTCGGACTTGGCACAGCATACTTGATGCAGTTCAACTACTGGGGAAGTTCTACATCTATATATTATACAAGTTGTTTTTTTACTTCCATGCTCTCTCGCCCCACCCAGTTGAAAGGACTTACTCTCGATTCCACCTTTGTCGAAATCATGTCCATCCCAGCTTGGGAAGAAAGAACAGAGGGTTGAAAGGATTGCTTGAAAAGAGGAGTCAGATATGTACTTATTTTGCAATTCAACTGGTTTTTCCATGCACCTTGCTTAGCTGGCGCTGTGGCCTGCAAACGCCACCAATACTTGTACTGTACCTTTCCAATGTACTAATGCCATACCAGGTTCGGCGACCTATTAACCTGCATGATGCTATCTGCTTCTAGCATTGATCAAACAAGTACTAAGACAGAAAGATTAACTTTATCAGTCAGGAGGAACTTCATACTTGCATAGGTCTCTGAAAACCAACCTACTTACCGTAAAGTTACCATCAACAGCCACCGTTTTTAAGGACTTTTGCACAATTGACTGCGGCAACAAAATCTTTCTAGGGCAGGTCAACTTTTACTTTCTATTATTTCACTTGATGCAACAAGATTTAACTTTATTGTACATAAATCACCGTTAGTTATCACTTCTTTGAAATGCGCCATCCAGGAAGTACTGCTCAACACACAATTTCGTTAGAGTTAGGAGGATCAACCTCTCACTTGAGAGGTTCATAAGCCACCATCGCTGCAAAAAGTTTTTTGCAGAGCAGCTGATTCACCCTCCTAGGTTTGTTTGTTACTGGGGAGTCCCTAATGGAATAGAAGCCCATGTGGGAGAGAGGAGTAACGCTGGGTTGGGTCTTTTCCTGCCCCGGTGAATGGCAAACATCTGAGCGCTCAGCAGACTACGGTCACCCTCCTACGTTGCAACGACACGCTGTCACATCGTTGGCACCCGTGCAGCCAATGCTGACTTGTTTTTGTTCTTGCCTTCAGTGCAGAGGGGGTGAATTTTTTTTCAAAGTGGAGTCACAGAACAACATTCATTGTCTGTAAATCCTTGCGTCACTTCATATGATGCCTAAACAGCGGAATTATGCAGCACTTCCTACAGCACTTTAATTCTTGCACAACAAGTTCTAGAGTACTCCAGCTTTGCAATGCCTGCAGTGTCTAGGTCAAACCTGGTACTTGGCCGTGGAGATGCAGATCTTCCTATGCACCCCATTTGTCTTGCTGCCCATGTGGTGGATCAAAGACAGGTACGGCTTGAAGTGGAGCCTCATCCTACCCGCAGTCCTACTTCTTGGCTTCACTTCTCTGTCCTTTGGAATGACAATCACTCATGACTGGCCTGTTTCAGGAATGGCAGAGTAAGTACATAAAGAGTTGACTTCATTTAGCTTTACAGCTTAGCCGTGTGATAGCTGACGCATCGATGCATGAGTTTCTGAGATACCATCATCAATAGGTCAGAAATTGAGTGCTGGAAGCTGCTCTCAATCATGTTTTGCCAAACTTATTTGTCTGTTTATTACAAGTCGCAATAATGTGCATCAAAGTCACAGTGTCAAAAGCCACTACTGCAGCTGAGTTGCAAGAAACGCAGGAGAATCAGTTGCTCTGCACTAGCATTTTGCCAGCAAAACTTCATTCAAGTTCACTGGCTCAAGACCTTAGTTGATGCTGTACTGTTTGTTTGGCTGTGAGAGGCCCCGCAAGGACTGCATCAAACTGCTAAGCTACAAATGTCGCAGCCTCTACATACAAGTGTAAACTACTCGAGTTAAAAAAAACGTTGTCCAACTGCACCACTTTCTGCGGCTTGAGGTGACCATTTCAACATAAATGACATGTTGACATTAAGTCACACTTACTCAGGCCTTTCATGTTCTGGTAACTTAAAAAAACGAAACAACGCTCGGGCAATCAGTATGCGCAGCTCGGCTCAGCAACAACTGCCTGGGCAAAGTCAGAGTTGAATTGAGCAATGATGTTTTGTTCATCACTGCAGAGTAAATGGTTCTGACTACAGCATCGCCAATTATGTCAAACCGTGGCATCGCTGTCAACCTTACATAGTTGGAATTGGTCTTGGCCTCATTCTACACTCAACCAAGAAGACAAAATTGAAGCTGAACTGGGTTTGTAACCTATGTGAATATGTGCCACTGCATACTGAAGATCCCCCCCCTATAGCTGATCGTCTCTGCCCTGTGGGCAGTTGCATTTGCCATCGGACTTGCCGTTGTCTACGGTATTGATGTCTATGGATATGAGGAAAAAGGTTATCCTTCAGTGATTGCATCTGCCTTTTACAATGGCTACAGCAGAATGGCCTGGGCCTTGGCCATGAGCTGGCTCATCTTTGCCTGCTATCATGGATACGGAGGTATAGATAAGTTTCAGTGACTAAATAGAGGCGGTACTAAAGCACAAGCAATATACAACGAGATAGACCTATTGATGTGCTTGCCTGTCTGCTTTGTACTTTAGATTGTTAAAGGTAGGCGCTGAGCTTCAACCTTAACACAGGCTAAGGCTGAGTTATGTATGTCTACTATCACTGGAGACGGCAAACACATGTTTTTCCCATCAAAACGCATAATCATATACCTATTGACTGAAATGCATTCTTTCCTTCGTGCTCGATATTTTACAAAACTTTGCAAATCTGGTCTAAATGTACTGTAGAATTGGCATTGCTAGCATTGCTCCAGCTTTCTCTACACACCAATGGAGAGTAACATACAGGCTTGTTCCTACTATGAAGCAAGTCACAACTCAAGTCAACTGGACCCACTCCGACTTTTGTATAAAAAAGGAGTAAATCTCTGAGCTGACTTTGGCAGCAACTGAAGTGAGGTAATAACCTAACTTCTTGTTCACGTTCATGTGGATATCACTCTTTGCCACATGCAGCATACACACGGTTTTGCCATGCCAAATGCATCACTACCAGTACCACAATATGCCATCTCACTGTGTCTATTAAGGTTTCATCGACTCATTTCTCTCATGGGAGGCATTTGGCCCCTTGGGCAGGTTGGCATTCAATATCTACTTGATCCACCTCCCAATGGTGAAGTTCCTCTGTGCGCAAATTGCACACATAGTTATGGTGGATCATCTCTTTGCAGTAAGTTCAGGCACCATCTAACAGTGCGTATAGTATGATTACTGCAAATTTATGACTGGCTTTAATTTGCAATATTTCACGTACACAGTACAACTGCACACTTCGTATGTAGCAAGGTCCACGCAAAACCTCCAGACAGTGAAATGAACAAACATTGGCAATGGAGTCATTGTCATCAAAGAGTCCTGGCTAAGAGGACACCTTTCCTGTCCATTTCTTCTCACCAGACCTAATTTAGGCTGTGCACCCTCAACCAGAAGGTGCACGACATGTGCCATCCATGGCAATTTAGTCTACGAACTTATGACTTTCATGGTTGCCTACAGGTCTGCAGACTTCATTGACCAGTCTGTGCTTCCACAGCCCCCATGCAACCACCATCAATAGATCAATACATATGTCTGTTCAATGAAAGGCATCCCTCCATGCACAGGGATGTGTTCTTGGCGATTTCTACATCAGTCTAAATTTGCTGTATCCATATATCCATACTGTACATCAAGACCGATGGACCAATCTAAAATTGACCAATACCTTTGCAGACTTTCATGATCATCGTTGTGTTGGTTTATGCCACCATCTTCTCCTTCTTCCTCTCTGTGCTGGTGGAAATACCTCTACTGACTGCAGAAAAAATATTTTTTGCACAGCTCCTCAATCCAAAAAAGGACAAAATATGAATCCAAGAAATGTCAGCAACGACCAAATGCTACCAGCAGAACAGCTAAATTAAGCTGAAGCACCCATTGCTGTGTGTAGTATGCCGGATCACGTGTATAAGCGTCCCTTGCCCCTCCACTACATATCTACGGAATTCACGTTGTTCCTTAATAAAAGTGTTGCATTATGTAGAAGCAGTGAATGCCACGTATTGCGTGCGTACTTGTTTACCCACCTTGTTGTTTACTTCCGTCTCTGGCAAGTATAGACGTAGTAGCAGTTCGTACTCTTGGCCAAGTAGCAGCAGGGGCTCGTTCAAGGACCTTTAATATTGAAAGTGGTGAATGCATTCACAGATGACGAACTCGTGGCTGCTGCTTACACTTTCTCGAAGCTGACGTTGGCCTTGAGGTTCGAGCATCGCCTGTGGATGTCGCTGTGGCCGCAGTCGTCAAACTGGAATGGCACAGGGAAGACGTGAACGTCTGTACGCGGAGTCTGCGTGTAGGCGAAACAGTAGTACATGGACACTGATAGGCTACGAGAGATCACAGGAAACCTCACTCTACTGAATCTCTTATGCATGCCTCGTTTAGTTCACGCACTTTATGGCCAGCATGACCAGGATAGCGATCCTCAGGGCCAGCAGCGCCAGATGTTGGCTCCACTCAAGCGCCGATACCAAGAGGACTTGACCTCCAGAGTGCTTCTTCACCACCAAGGACGTTGTCGCTGCGTCCTCGCCATGTGTGACCTCCGCGACGTCAGCTTGAAGTGCATCCTCCCGGATGTCATCTTCCCGTTCAAGCATGGCACAATCAATCTGGTAGACGTCAGCTCGCTGTTGTTGACGTTTTGTTCATGAGCAGGATGGACGAACCAGTGAGCTGTTACAATAATTGTAACAGCTCACTGGGACGAACATGACTTACCCTAAACAAACCTCCATATACACTAGGGGTGTGTTCAAGCTCAAGCCAAGCTAAATCAGCTTGAAAATCTGAGCTTGAGCTCTGCTGGTCATGAGGCCTCATGGCCGCCCCGGCCCTCATTGTCCTGACCGCTGTCCCTGCATTTCCTGAAGCCGCAGTCAAGCAAGCTGAACCAAGCCCCAGATGTAGGAAGCTTGACATTTTTGGCCCGAAGCCACACCCCAAGAGTCCTCGGTACTGCAGCACAGTACGTACGTGGGCGCACTGGTACGTAGTGGCGGTACTGAACAATAAATACATTATCCTGCGTACAGTACAGCATTACGGACAATCGCACTGGTGGAGACGAGTATGATTAACTTTTTTATTGTATTTCACTGCACTATAATTCTCACATGTGTTTTCGTACAGTTCATGAATGCCATGAACACAATTTTAAAATCTAACCTCATTCACAGGCGCTCACTTGAAAATAATCCGTGACTTCTGGTGTCACTTGGTGCAGGTCGTCACGTTACAGAAAAGTCACAATTTTTAAGTCCATTGCAATTTTGAGCAGTTTGAAGCATTCACATGTATTGGTATGAATGTATGAAGAGGACGCTAACTCATGTCCACGTGTATCATTCACACTCACTCACGCACTCAGACAAGGAACATATTTTCTCGACTGTTACAGCAAGTCCAGGGTCATCATGATTACATACATGTACACAATTAAGACCATTGTGAGTGCTCGCTCATGTCCTATGAGTAGAAAAAGGTTATCAACATAGCGTTCGGAATTGCCCATTTATATAATAGATAACAGAGAAGTATAGAAGAGGTGATTTCTGGAAATTGTCGTGATAGAACTCAGAATAACAGAGATCAATTTCTTGAATGAAAACGTGAAAATTCGTAGTTGGTGCGGTTGCCTTTGTTTCCTCTCTTCTCTTTCTCAACTTATGGACGGTTCATCCATGTTTTATTCTTTTTTTTGATTTTTGCCGTCATCACTCTTCCAACGATCTTTTCTTCCATCTTATCCATCATCGTAGTCGTGTTTCCCCTTGGATGCTTCACTGACCGTCACTGTCGCTAGTTGTCTCGTTGCCACTCTTGTCTGAAGAAACAAACGCAAGGTCTGATTCAGCTCTGTCTTCTTCCACAACTTCGTCATTACCTGATTTCTTCCCCTGGTACGCGTGCCTCCTCAGCCTGTCGTAGAGATCGTCCTGAGCCGCGGCCTGGCCCTTGCCGTAGAGAGAGGCGTTGGAGCGGGCCAAGGAGTTCATCTTGTTGCCAGTGTGGAGACCCTCCTTCATGTAACTGCACGGGGAGGGTTCGTTTAAGACAGCGAATGTCCTGTCGTCAAGTAAGAACTCACGTCTCATTGTAATAGTTGGGCATCTCCCAGCCGTCCTCCTCCTCGTCGTAGTAGTGGGCGTAGGTGGAATGATGTGACGGAGCAATTGACTCAGCATAAGGAGCTGGTGCACCATAGTAGAAGTTCACCTATGGAGAAAAGTGCGTAGAGTGAAGTGTCCCCCGTCCACAGAAATGTCGCTTCAGTACCTGGGACCCGTTTTGTTCTGTCGCTGCATTGAGGATCTTCTCCGGAGTCCGGGTGCGCGTCCGGTTGGCCCTAACGCAAATCATCCAGATCAGCAGCACCAAGATGATAACGAACACAACCGATCCGGCGATGCTGCCCGCCACATAAGCAAAGATCGATTTGGTCTCGCAGAGTTTGCCAGTGAAGGAGCCAGCACACTGGCAGTACGGATTGCCCTGCTTGTCCTTCAGACACAGTCCTTCGTTGTGGCAGTAGTTGTCACAGAGGTCTGATGGTGAACATAACAGAGATTTCTACATACGCTCTACTGTATATGCCATGTGAGTGATCGAGCGACTCACCCAAACAGTCTCCAGTGGCTCCTGATCCCTGGTAGCCCGCTTTGCATTGGCAAGTGAAGCCGTTAGTCTCCTTTAGGAAGAGACAGTTTGCATTCTTGTCGCAAAGAGCCTCTTCGCCTTCAGCCACCCGACATCTGAAGTGACAATTGGTGCGTCACCAAGTATCGTACAGACTGTACTGAACCAAAGATGCTTTGCACTCGTACCTGTTGGTGCACTCGTCAATGGATATGCTGCCTTCACTCTTGGTGCTTGTATCTGGCGGACACTCGAAGCAATCAGTCTGCTGGGCTTCGTCCTGGTAGAAGCCTTTGGGGCAAAGCTGACACTCGTTCAGGGTTGAGTTGAGGAAAGATCCGGGCTGGCAGATGGGCAGTGAGCAGTCACCTTGACTCGTAGCTCCAGACCTGATGGTCATGATTGGCAAGTCAAAAGAAGTGTTATCTCTGGATGGGTTCGACGTTAACCATACTGACCTTGAAGTAGTGAAGCCATCGGGACATCGTTCGCATGCAAGATGTAGACCCTTGGTGCGGTAGGTGCCAATGGGGCAGGCTTCACAAGAGCCATCTACTCCAAGCTGTTTGCCGTCCCCACATTCCTCACGGCATTCCTCCACGGACACGGCCTCCTTAGTGCGCGTGGTCAAGCCGAGCCCGCACAAGCGACAGGAGAAGCGCCCTTCCTCGGGCTGATACTTGCCGTAACCACAAGGACGACAAAGGTCCACTATCTTGTCAAAGTACTGACCAACAGGACAACGTTCTGAGGGAAGGACAGTACAGAGTCAAGTTTTTGTCACAACGCCAACAAAATTTTTATGTTACCTTTACACTCATCTACACTAATGGCTGCCATGGTCTCTGTGACACCAGCTTTGCCCTGGAACTCTGGGCAAGTCTGGCACTGAAGTTGTCCGATTTCACGGTTATAAGTGCCAACAGGGCAAGGTTGGCACTGGCGAGACTCGCTTGAGAAGTACGTGCCCTCAGGACAGGGAACTGCAACGAAATATGCGTGAACTATGATAATGGCCTTCCTTGACATGTGACTGAACATTGCAAAAGAAACGCGGCAGTGAACTCACCACACTCATTCTCCACCACAACCTCGCCATCGCCACAGCTAAACTCTCTGTCGATATTGATGGATGTCTTGTCGAGCAGCACGTTAGGCAGAGTGTCCTTCACGTCGAGCTTGTTCTGCTCCAGAATGATGGACTCAATGAGGCGTTGAATACGTTCCTGGCGAAGAAAGCGACGGTTCTGCTAGAGACATGACTCACTGTCGTAAATGGAGAGCTGCCTTACCCTCTTGCCGTCCTCATTTGTCACCTCTTCGTTATCAATGGTGGGGAAGCTGATCTCCAGCTGGTAGGTCTGGTCTTGGTCCTTTCCAGATGAAGAGCCAATTTGACGTCGAATTCTCGTCAACCCACCGACGGGAGAATCATTCTTAAGAAAAGATGCATTTGTCACAGCCAACCGTGTAAACAGTATATATGTATATTGAATTGGATAGGCTATAACAACTGTCTTACTGGGCGTCTGTTGCAGTTGATGTTGATCCCAAGATCCTCGCAATCCTCCTCTGTGAGCTGATTGCAGGAGCTGAAGTTCCATTCCTTGTTCAGTTCTTGGAGTGCGGTGATGATGCGGGCCTTGAGCACACCCTTGCCAGCATCGTTGCAAAGGACGTCAGTGAGGTAGTCCAGCTTGATCTTGAAGATCTTTTGAGCCGGCTTCGACTTAGAGCAAGCGGGGTACACGAACGGAGCGTTGGGATCAGCTGAAAGGAGTAGATCAGGGTTTTAGAAGGACTAATATGACCTCGAAGCACAACGACGCCATCGCACGCACCAGCATTTGGATTAGGTCTCCAGAACCCTTCGGCCCCGCACGTATAGAACTGCGGCACCGGCCTCGAGAACCTCAGGCCTTCGTCGCAAGCGATCCGGCACACCTTGAATCGACCGCCCGGACCCCAGTCCTCACAGGCCTGGACGCCGCCCTGCGGAGGGTCCAGAGGTGGGCAGAAGGAATCTGAAGAAAGAGCATTCGTTGTAGATGACATTCGCTGAAGCATGATCATGAAGCACTTACTCAGCACGTATATCTTGAACGCGCACTGCGCCGTGTTCCCCGCCTCGTCGTAGGCGACATACGCAACGTCATAGGTACCCCACTGAAGCGCCTGGTATAGAAAGAGAGGTCCCAGCGTGTAAATATGAGTAGGTTCAAATGCCATCCAACTTCGAATGTCTTCCAGCACAATTACCTGCCCAGGTTTAAGTCCTCCCTTGTTGATAACTTTCTCCACCCTGACATTGTCGGCAAAGATGGGCTCGTCCCAGGTGACGAAGGCGGAACCATTCGTCGTCGCTATCCAGATGTCGCCTGGAATGATTTTGAGTGGATCACTGTCCAGGAGCACCGCACGGTTTCTGGCTCCATGTACATTTGTACGTACGCATGTAGGTCGCACACCAAATATTTATTGCAGGAATGTTTCTTCTTACCTGGTGGGCAGTATTCAACGGTGGGCGCAATCTTGTCCTTCTCCAGAACCTCGCACTCCTCTCCCGAGTACCCCGGAGGACACGTTTGGGATCCGCAGGCCGAAGGCATCACCCTCTCGACGCCACCAATGGTCTTGTCGTAACCAGACCAGCGCAAGAGCAATCCCGGGAAGAGGATGGGAGCAGCACGACATGAGCGAACCTACATGAAGTCATTTTTTAAGATCTTTGGAACTGTTTTTCTTATGTCGTATGCACAGTTAATTGTGAGTGCATGCATGGAAGAACGTGGTCTCGACTGTACCTGTCTGGGTATTTCTGTGGCTGCATCCAACGCTCTCTGCCAGACCTGTACCCTCGTAAGCTTTCCGTGGAAGCCCGACTCCGTCCTGATGTTTTGGCCGTCCTCGCTCTCAGTCGACCCCAAGGTCACGTAGCCGAATTCGGGGAGAGCAAGTTCAGGGGAGCCGCCATATTGCTCGCGCTTGTCCGCGATCAAACCGTCAGATACTAAGGTCAGAGTGCCTGGACCAAAAAGACAAAGGATCACCTACTGCTCAGGCTTCCCGGTTGTACGTACACTTGCTCAGACGTACCTGTAGCACCCACCCACGTGACTGCCACGTGATGCCACTGCCCGTTGGCAATGGGCACGTAGGCCGGGAACTGGAGGAAGACTGACTGAACAGAGCCCTCGAAGAAGTTCACGTAAACGCCGGAGTTGACGGCCTGGAGGATTACACGACGATTCGTCGGGTAGAACTCATCACTGAAAGAGAATTGACCCCATGCACTACATATATTACAGAGCACATCACCATTGTCAAGTGTGAAAAAGTACGGCAAACACGCAATGACAACAACTCTTACTCGACGGCGTAGAGCGTGAAGTAGGTTCCGGTCTCTCCAGGCGTGTCAAACTGTACCCACATGCCTACGGTGAGTTCGGAGGGCGATCCAAGGCGGAACGGAACCACCAGAGAAGCGCTGGAGCTCTTGCCCTCGTCCGTGAAGTGCAGGTCGTAATCTAAAGAGAAGCATGAGCAACACTAGTGTTCTACGCATCGCTATACTTGTCTTCTTACCTATTTGAATGGTCTTCCTGCAGTCTTCTCCGGTCAGATTGAACGGACACCTGCAGTGGAAGCCGTCCGTCAGGTCCACGCAAGTAGATGCTGGCGGACACACGCCTGGCAAGCAGTCGTTCAGGTTCTCCTCGCAGTTCTTGCCGGTGTAGCCTTGATTAAAGAACAAAAAATGCTGCTCTGTGTTTTACGCATTGCTTGAGGAAAGGACGAACCTTTGGGACAGATGCATTGATACTCTGGTCCGTTGTCCACGCAGGTGGCACCATTTTGGCAGACACCTTCGGCGCAAGCGTCGAACTCATACTGACAGCCAATTCCCGTGTACTCACTCGGACAGGAACAGTTCAGACCTGGACAGACAAAGTTCACGCGTATACATACAGATATAGCACAGACATGACACATTATTTCCTGACTAGTATGTGACGGTGCATTGGATCATTGGATGTGAGCATGATGTGGTCGTAAGCGTCAAAATCCACTGTCTCTCAGTTGTGCTCATATCATAGTATACCTGTGCCTAACTATGGGTGCAGTTACCTGATCCATAGTCCCTGCAGAAGCCTCCGTTCATGCACGGTGATCCGATGCACCTCTCTGGCGCGGTCTCGCAGCGCTTTCCGTCCGTGCCCTTGGGACACCTGCAAAGTAAAAGATGATGAGCACTATTGCATACGTATGTGTGCAAATATTCTTAACGGGACGTTTAACATACACGCAGAAGAAGTCTTGGAAAAGGTTGATGCACTCAGCGCTGTTCTCGCACGGATCGCTGTCGCAGTAACCCAAGTCCTGCTCGCATCGGGTGCCAGTCCAACCAGAGGGGCAAGAACAGACAAAGGTTCCCACCTAAAGACACAGAGGGGAAGCTCGTCAGATTACTCATATTCACGTTCAATCAATGATTCCTCCGCTCTCCCACTGCCACCGCCCATCTCTACGCTCTCCTATTGTGCAACAACGTATCCGCATCCGTACGAACCTCATCTCTGCACGATCCTCCGTTCAAACACGGGTTGGACGCGCAGTCGTTGATGTTGATCTCGCAGGATTCTCCCTCGAATCCCTCGCGGCACTCGCATTCAAACCGATTGTCCAGATCCAGACAACGAGCAGTTCCTGCAATGTCAGCCATGATCAGTGAGTCCAATGGAGATGATCAGAAAAAAGCCTTTGCTTTTTTACCTGTCGGGTCGCACAGGTTGGTAGCACATTCGTCGATGGCCGCCTCGCATGTCAGGCCGACAAAGCCCGGCCGACAATCACAGACGAAAGTGTCTTCAGAGTCTGAGATGAACGAATGATAACAGAACGTAAGATAAATGCATAAAGTGAGCGTGTATCTCTACTCACTGGAGCACGATCCTCCATTCTGACAAGGCTCGTCGGCGCAGTAGTCGATTCTGTGTTGGCACCTTTTGCCCGTGTATCCGGGCTCACACACGCAGTCAAAGTCGTTGACGCCATCAACGCATTGGCCGCCGTTGGCGCACACTTCACCGCCGTTGAACAGAGAGCAGTCGTCCTCGTTGACGTCGCAAAGCTCGCCCGTCCAACCAGGGTAGCATACGCAGCTAAAAAAGATATTCCAGAATATATCTGCCCAGCAATAAGCTTGGAATCCCTAGATGCACTCACTCATATCTGAAGAGCTTGTCCACGCAGAATCCGTTGATACATTCGTGATCCGCGCAGAGATCGACCTTCTGATCGCAGCGCTTGCCAGCAAAGCCTCGAGGGCAATCGCAGGCGAAGTCGTTGACCAAGTCCGTGCAGTTGGCCCCTGATCAATAGGGATGCAGTAGTGAGACGACAGTGATCGGACTTGCACTATTCTTTCTTACCCAAGAGACAAGGTCGCTCGGCACAATCGTCGATGTTGTGTTCGCAGTGAAGACCTTCCCATCCGGGTGGACAGCGACAGACATATCGACCCTGAAGAAAAAAGCCATGCTACCATCCTATTGCCACCGAGCACATCGGAATGCCTACCTGCTGGAAGCTCTCGCAGACTCCTTCATTCTGGCATGGACTTGCTTCGCACGGATCCACGGAGAGGTCGCAGTTCTCTCCTGTGTAACCCGACCGACAGAGGCAGGAGTAGTTTCCAGGACCAGGTTCGTTCTTGCACATGGCGCGGTCGGGGCAGGGGTTGGGGTCGCAGGACGACTCTTCGATGGCGCACTGCAAGCCCGTGTAACCCTCCGTACAGATGCATCTGATGGTAGAAGGAGAGATTAATCACCCCCGGTTTGGATGATAGTAGCATGCATGCAATGTGCATACCTGTAGCCTTGAGGAAGATCGACGCACTCGCCGCCATTGTAGCACGGGTTGCTGGCGCACTCGTCCACGTTAGTCTCGCAGCGCGAGCCCGTGAATCCAGCTGGGCAGAAGCACTTTGGACGGTGGTTGACGGCCACGCAAAGACCTCCATGCTCACAAATGCCTACGCAGATGACGACAGGTGTTCATTCATTCCATCGCGTCACGACCTTATGCTTATATTAAGCACGATGCCTGGAGATTTAGCATCCGCGTTCATACCTTCTGGACACTCGACGTCTTGGCATTCGTCCTTGCTGGCCGTGCCGACTCCTCGGGTCTCCTCAGTGCTATGACACTCAAAGCACGATCGCTGGCCACTCAGAGGTTGGAAAAAGTTGACTGGGCAAGGAGCGCAGGGAGCAAGACCAGTGTCAGAATACATGCCGGGCGGACACTTGGCTCTGCACTGTTCCACGTCTCTCGCCCCAGGCTGGAAGGTGAAGAGATCGGTGGGGCAGGCGATGCACTCCCGGAAGCCATCAAAGGGAGGTTCACCTACGGTGGTGCACAATGAGAAATCACACTCGGAAGCTCATGCCAAGGACTTGATCGTGTCAGACATGAGGTTGCTCACCTGCATAACTGTTGTGCGGGCACTCCAAACAGGGCACCAGACCGGAAGGACTGTAAGTGCCGAAACCACAGACCGGAACGCAGTCGTTGATGGTCTTGGAGCCTTCGTCAGCAGTCCAGGTACCGGCAGGACATGTCTAACCATCAAGAACAATGAGTAACGCGCTTTGAAAACCACTCGTACTTCAACTTACTTTGCAAGATCCTTGTCTGGGCTCGTCCTGGAAGGTTCCGTGAGGACAAAGCGTACAAGAAGACTCTCCTTTGCCAGCGAAGAATCCAGCAGGGCATTCCAGGCATCTGTCCGATTTTACTTAGTCATAACTTTACTTGCATGAAAGTAATGATGATGAAATACCTTGGTACGTCCGAGTTCCTGATTTTGTTCAAGACCTCTCCTACTTGGCAGACGAAGCCTCGCTTGAGATCGCTCTTCAGGGCTCGTAGAGGTGGACAAGTTTCCCCATCGCCATTGATCTGAAAGTTCATTCGAGTACCCATGTGTTATATACGTTCATGTCTCTGATACATTCCTTAGTTCCTGAGATTTGTTCACAGACTTGTCAATTGTCATACACAATTATACACACAGTGTACTTGTATGCAGGCCTTACCTCGAGCAAATCGACGATGAGCTCGTTGGTACGCCTGATGCTAAGATCGAAAATGAGATCGTGCGTCTGTCCACAGAGGTCATAGACTCGGGGCTGCGGTAACGCTGGCGTAACCATGAGCGTGTACGTCAGGTCCAATGTGTTGTCGGAGGACGACAGCCGGGAGTACTCGGTGGGCTTGAACACAACCTGGATGTCAACGCCGCCGGATCCGGCAGAGCAACGCTCGGTCAACACCTGGCCCAGGGTCTCCTAAAAATGCATGTACTCAAGTACAACAGGGAATCATCTGGGGTAGTTCGGGTCTCCCACACTGTTGTACGAAATCCCACCTGGAACTGTTCCACCTGGAGTACGTAGACGTCCGGACAATGATCAGGAATGACTTCACCATTTCCTCCGCGGTAGGTGATGGTGACGGCTACATCGTACGTGCTCAGGGTCGTGTCTTCGCTCACGCAGTCGGGCACGACGCCAGAGGGAGACCATCCACCTGGAAGGTAATCCGTCAGCTGTAGAGTGAGGTCATTTGGCTGGTACTTCTCTCTCGACATTCTCACCTTCTCCTTGTGGCACTTCTTCAGAGCACTGGTAGGACTTGGTCTCCTCGCCGTCCGTGAACCTGAATCCGTCTTGGCAAGTCGCGACGCAGCTCAGTGGGCCGCCGATGCCGTCGCGGTCGCATTTAAGGTTTCCGTGGGCTGGAGGCTGTAACTCCCAGTCTACGCAAGGTGTAGGCTTGATAGCAACCTATCAGTGAAAGATGTTTGTGCATGAAGAAGGCATCTCACCGACCAGAAGAAAAAAACGCCTTTACCTGGAAGTAGCACCTGGCCAGATTTCCGGCGGTGTCGCTGGCAACGACGGTCACGTTCTCGTACCCGCCCGTCCTGATTGTCGCTCGCTCCGGAATGAAAGTCACCGTCACCTATGGAGACCTCTCAGGAGTGAATTTTGCATCGTGGCCAGACACTCTCATGTATTGCATAGGTACAGAATATAAATTAGTTCGGTTACTACCTTATCAAGCGAAACACTAAAAATTTCGTGTCATCTTTGTCATCTTTTGAAAACATCAGCATTACAGCACGAAAAAGATAATTAAAGCCTCTATGAAGCCGGCTCTAGTCTTCATGGCGCTGCATACTTAGGATGTGCTCCACTAGATAAGATCTCTGAGATAAAATAGAACACGAGTTGCACGTACCTCCTCGCTGGAGTCGATCCCATCAGTAGCGTTGACCTGACTCCGGAGCTTCCTAAAGTCGATCTCGTAGCTCTCGGTGTTGTCCAACAGCTCAATGACGAAGCTCTGTGGGCAGTTGAGCGACGGGGGCGTGTCGTCCGGAACCGTGATGTTCACCTAAAATAGTTGCCAAGTTAACCCAAACCTAACTTGTTGCTAGTTTCCCCAGAGGCTGCGAGTTTACCTGACAGATGGCTACGTTTCCGTCAAAGTCGAACGCGTAGTACTCGACCATCATGTCCTCAAATGTCGTCATGGGCATGACAAAGCCGTCGGACCTCCCAGCGGCTGTGATGGAAACCACTTCCATTCGGGCAATGGCCCCAGAGTTGTCCCGAGCCACCGGAGCCGTGAAGTTCACGGGCTGGAGACCCGTTGGACCCTTTTGCACCTAGTCAACATAAATTCCTCCATTAGAAGAGAAATACCTACAGTTGACGTCGAAAGTTCGCCTGCACTTGAGGAAAAAACCTTATATTCTCTATTGCGCACAAAAATGCTTGGTCATGCCAAAGAATAAACGGATCAGAGGCTCTTGTAAGTAAAAAAAAAAAAACCTTCAGTATTTCTATTAATGTTACGCGAAGCGTACAAAGTTAAGGTCGTGCTACAGACAAGGTTATACTCATATATATACTTGTACTTCTACAATGAACTCACCACGACTGGATACGTCGGACAGTTGAGGAAAGCTGGCGGCTCGTTATCCACGCAGACGGGATATCCGTTGGAGAAGCCTAAGTGGAGTGGCTCAGCGGGTTCAACTTCGCAGCCCATGAGCTCGAACTTGAGACAAGGGTTCTCGTCGTAGCTCACGATGCCAAGGATGACAAAGCGGGCCTGCGTTGATGCAGATGTGAACAGAATGCCGGTGTGTTTGTGTATAAATAGGTGACACACTCACTTGCACACTGACAGGCAGTGTAATCATGGCCAGTTCTCCGTAGTTCCCGGGGTCTCTGGCTGTCAGGTTGAAGTTTGGGAAGTAGATGACGTAGTTGTCCTCTTCTCTCTCCTTGTAGAAGAACCTTGTTTCAGTTGGCCTGCCGACCACATCGTCGGTGATGATCCCCTTGACCAGAATGGCCTTGATTCTGTGCAGTGACCCCAGATCCACGGTGACATAAGTAAAGGCCTCTTTCTTGCCGCACCAACCAGTCACAGAATTGAGACGGATGTGTCTATCAAAAGAGGCACGTATGTAATCATGTACATAGGGTGCACTTCAAATGTCTTCAATCTCCAACATCATGCTTATGCTGACAGCCACTACTTATTGTTCTGTGCAGCTGGATTGCTGTGCTGTCTGCGGATCTCACCTGGCTTCATAGTTTCCTCTCTCTGAAGTTGCATTGATCGCGCTGTCCGGCACGCGTCCCGACGTGATCCCGAGGGGCGTGATCACCTTGCACTCGGGCTGCTCCACGCACTGCACCGGAGCCGGGTTGATCGGTATATAGCCAGGGCGGGTACAACGGAATTCCACCTGAGATCCTTGCTCGTAGCTCTCGGCAATCTATGCATGGAGCGTTCAATTGGCCAGCTGAAGAGATGCGAGAAGAAGTAAAAAAAACTGTACCTGAATTCCATCTGGGGGTCGCCCTGGATCCTCGCAAACCGGGCCCTCGCACCGCATGTTGCCAAAGTCCCAGACTCCGTCGGCGCCGCAGCGCACGATGTTGTCGTTCTTCGAGGACTGCCCGACCAGACGGAAGGCTTCGTCCTTGCACCCGAAGAAGAAGCTAAACACGAGCCACAAGACTGTTATAGACCAGCGCATACCCACGTACGTAGCATCGCAATGGTACCGTACTCACCTAGCTTGGTATCGCGTATCCACAAACTCTCCATAATCCGCCCCCGGGATTGGCGGCGGCGTGCCACAATCGATCCTTGGGCAAGAAGGATTCGCCCCGGAGAGCCAATAAGCTGGTCTTCCCGGTAAGGGATCATAGACGCACTGGCGATTTGCAGCGCTGGCGGTGCGGCGCAGAGGTCTGCCGGTCTAGGGTCAATATTTGCCATATCAGACAAGGAGGAATCCTGATCCAAGCATAACGTGACTAACCTGGTTGCAGTGCAACTCGACGCTCTCTCCAAATGGAAGCGTTGGCTCGCCGTCGGAGCCACCTTGGACCTTCAGACCCTCCACTTCGTTGTCCGTGATCAAGTCGCACGAGGCATCTGGAAAGTTAATATGTAAGTCAGGGTCACGAGAAAGGAGTGGTTCCGAAGATACTTACATTTACAAGTCGGCACCGTCCCGTTCCATTGTCCCGAGGAGGTGCACAGGAGGGCTGGACTCCCCTCCATCTCGTAGCCAAAGTTGCACATGAATCGCACCATGTCGCCAAACCTTTACAATGATAGTGCATGTGTGCACATATTGTAAACAACTTCTCTTTCCACGTGACATACTGCGTACCTGTGAGTCTCTCTGTAGGTCAGGCTCCTTCCGTTCTCCGGCTCTGGCAGGTCCGGACACTGCTTGGGTACGCAGGTTTTGTTGAGCCTGAGGGTGTCTCCATCCCTGAGTCCCGTCTCGGAGTCAGGAATGTTCATCTCCGAGACGCCATCGTCCGAGAACAGGTCGAAGCCAACATTGCACATGCAGTGGAAGCTGCCGGGACTGTTCAGGCACTTCTGCTGGCAGCCGCCGTTGTTAACTAGACACTCGTTGACATCATTGCACGCTTGCTTCTGGCAACCCATCAACTCTAGGCGGACGCAAGGGTTTGCTGTGTAGTTGTTGATGTTTAGTCGGAGATACCTGTTGTCGACACATGTGTAAGTATCATGCATGTACATATGTGCGTACGCATGTCAAGACGTGGACAGTATAGACTCATGCATTACGCTACCTGGCTTCTATGGGTTGCGGCAGGTTCATGACGGACATGGACGCTCCGTCCAGGACCCTGAACTCCACAGGAGAGCGGTCGATGTTCCTGAACTCTCGCATCTTGTCGGACAGATCATCCGTGTACATGAGGCGTATGGCAGTAGGAAAGGCGAGACGACCGTCATGGCGCTTCACACCCTGGGTCCTGAAACCTCTGATGACGGTTGGCGCCTTGAGATCGATGATGATCCAGTTGCCGGTATTCGTCCCAGTGATGGTGGAGCTCCCGCACCAGCCCACTCGGGAATTAAGCCTGACGTCGGCCTTGTTGTAACCGTCCTCGGTGCCGGAGACGATGATGCCCTGAGGGAATAGTAGGTAATTTACTGTAATTTTAAGAGTAGGCAATCTTATGTAATTTCGGCAATTTAAGAATTAGGCAATTTAAGAGTCTGTAAAGGGCCGCCAGGATAAGTCCTTTCACCTCATCAGGGATTCCTCCGTCCTCCAGGCCCAGGTCTATGATGGGCCTGCACTCCAAATTTGGCTCGAATCCGTCTCTGCACTTGCAGAAGTGAGAACCTGGCATGTTTTCACATTCCGTCGACTTGAAGTCGCACTGGAATGCATCGCATTCGTTCTTGTCTGAAAGGAAAAAAAAACATCTTAAGTGTGCTGCTGCACCCTAGACCCTGCGTGCACCATGTGCGTCTACCTTCACACTTTGGAAGGTTCTCAAACTCTTGGTTGGCGCCACAGTTGATGAGGTTGGAGCCGATTCTGTTGTATCCCTTGTGGCACTCGGCCCTGGCCTGGTCATCGTAGTAATACTCGCGGTCGCGGTCGATCACGAAGCCGTTCTCGATCTCTGGGAAGGTGTGACACCGAACCCTGCAAAGGGTGGGCTTTTTTTTGTCTCTTGGTCCACAATCATGAGTCTTGATTCCGTTACCTGGAGCACGACGGGACGTTGGAAGACCACGTTCCGTTACTCTGGCACAGTAGGACCGGCAAGCCAGATCGCTGGAATCCTTCGGCGCACTCGTAGCGCACGACGGTACCGTAGTTGAGGCCTCGACCGGCTAGAACGTCGGCGCGGGCGTTCTCCACCTCGGGCAGTGGAGGACACTGGGACGCTACAGAGAGTAGACGGGAAAAGTTTAGGGTCTGTTCTACTGATGACTCGGGCCAAGCTCAACACACCTTGACAAACGGGCACGTAGCTCCACACCCCGTCGGCCGTGCACACGACCGTCTCGATGGGCTGTCCGCTGGCAAAGCCGAATCCGGCGTAGCACTGATAAGAGGCCATTCCCTTGAAGCTCACATTGGTGGCGGCGACGGCGAAGCCGTTGTCGATCTGAGGCACGGGGCCGCAGTAGACCTCCTGACAGGCGGGGATGTACGGGCGAGACCAGTTGCCACCTATGGAAGACGACAAAGAGACAGAAGAAGAGTTAGTACTTGGTTCGAAGTTGTTGTTATTCACACAGTCTTACCGGGCATGCAGTCGGTGACGATTTCGTGGACCCCGGTGGCAAAGATCTGACCCGCGGGGCAGGTGAACCTGGCCTGCGACCCGAACACCGTGTCCGCCGGCGAAGAGCCAATCGCTCCTATAGTAGGTTCCACTTTAGTTTAGGGCTTTCCTATTCAGCTCTGTGATATCTACTACATTGACTTTCCGCACCTTTCCCCGGCTGTAATGGAGGGCAGTCGGCCGAGAAGATCGCCTTGAACCCGACGGCGTTCTGGAGGGCGTCAGACCTGAACCTGACGACGATCTCTCCTGAGTCGGCGGACAAGACTTGGGTGGGCGTGTCTGACCCGGTGAAGCCTCCCTCCGGGTGCAGTTGCAGACCTCCGGAGCCGTCGTACACCTGAAATCATAGAAGAAGATCTTGGAGCCAGAGCGACCTCATCTTGTCATGGCGTGCATGTCAGACCAAGTCAGAAAAAAGAGCATCCAAGCAACAGGACTTTTACTCCGCCGGCAACGGTAAAAACCTGAAGTCGACAAACCAGTCGCTCCACATTTTCTCCAGCTTGTTGGCTTTGGTGCATTTATTCGCTTCGTGTGTGAGCTTTTGTTGCAGGAGGAGATGGACGTGAAGTTGGGGCTGCTGCTGCTGCTGCTGCTGCTGCCCTCCCTCCAGTCACCCCTCCGGGTCCAAACTTGACTGCCCCTGTTTGACATACTAAAAGCTCGTGTGTGGAAGAGGGAGGAGGATCTGATAAAGTCCGTCCGCCACAAGATTATGTCCTAATTCCAACCGTTGCCAAATTTTTCCCCCCGGCTGGACTACGCACAGTGGACCGGTTCCTCCCACCGGAGAAGCTCTTGGCCGTCACGAACTCTTCGGGTGTCACACTTGGACTGGGCAAAAGACGTCTTGGAGGGGGGGGGGATTCCGTCTAGTGCGGTCGACTTTTGAGGTTAAAAAGTGTGTTTATTCGACAACCAACTTCTATGGAGGGGCAAAATCAGTGCTTTTCAGAAGCAGCAATGCAAAATCAGTGCTTTGCAAAAGCAGCAATGCAAAATCAATGCTTTGCAAAAGCAGCAATGCAAAATTTGTGCTGCAAAAGTTTCCAATTTCGACCCTGATGAGCACAAGACGAGAGCGGAAACTGAGGGTTCGAGAAAATCGTGGCAAAATCGCCGATCGCATCCGAAGTTGGCTCAGAATTGCCACTAAGAACTGAACAAGAATTGCCATCTCAGTATATAAATTGGGGTCTCACTGTCAAATGCTGATCAGTAGATCTGGGAATTTGGGGTAAAAAGCAAAGAAAAAAAGTTCATGATGGCCTCGTTGGGATATCTATTTTAGTTGGGGTAATAAAAATGCATTTTAAAGACTTAAAAAAAGTAAAGAGTGCAAGAGTAAAGAGTTTAAGTGAAATCTTTAGGAACTCCGAAATTGATTCGCCCGGACAGAGCCAGAGAGAGCAATCTAAAATGTGATCTTCGTTGAACCTGAATCGCTAAAATTCTTCACGCAGAAATACGAGGTCTCATTTTAATACAAATTTGACTCCTTTTTTGCATATTTTGCACATTTCTAAGGGGTTTATATGGTCAAGGGTGCCAGATTCTTGAGTTTGGAGCTGCTGCCATGAAATATGACATGTGAAAGGTGCAATTTTTCTTGCTTTTCTCCACTAATTTTTATGCATGCCGTAATTTTACCGCATATTTTGCCAATTTTTCTGCATATTTTCAGGGCATAACTCATTTGCTCCGTTCCCAAGATAGACCCATCCTTTGTGACAATAGAAGTCAACACTTTGTGTGCAAAAAAGATTACAAAAGTGTACAAAAAAGATTACAAAAGTGTACAAAAAAGATCTATTCGAAGTTATTGAACTCTTACTAGAGCTGGATTGGTTCTAGTTTGACTGGGCTCTCAAAGTAGAGAGGACAAAAAAAGAAGGTCTGAAGAGCAAAGCTTTTAACCTGAGCTGTTTCGTGTTGAAAGAGCCGATGACTGATTCAAAACCAGAATAATGGTGGTGAGCAAATGGGTTCTCCAGCTCCTTCGTGGCTCCTCCAGCTCAGCCCGGAGAAAAGACTCCGGGTGCAAAGAGAGAAAAGTCGACAAAAAGGTCCAAATGTTGCCTCTTTGGAGTTTGTCCAGGGGAGAAAATGGCACGTTATAAAGTCTGACAGAAACGTGAGTTTTGCTGTGCACAAGGACCACTTTCACCTTTCCGACCCCTCCTGCCCTGGACAAACACGACAAGGACAGTCCTGACTTTCCAGGTTCGTCGTGCAAGAGAGATACTTGACACGACAGAGCTGGAAGCTCCTGCCGGAGCTGACAATGCTCCAGAAGTGGCCCGAGTGGGCGAGCCCAGCCCTAATCATACGTTGCAATAAAGAAGTATTGCCTTAAAAAAAGATTGAGTCAACTCGTTGCTTGTGCGCAAAGTCACATTTTGTTTGTTCACAATTTCATTCGCGCCACCCCGTTCTTCCTGTGGTGGAGGCTTCGACAGCCTAAAAAGTGGGAAGTGATCAAAGTGCGAAAAAACCGCTTAAGGTGGCAAAAAGAAAGATATAGAAATTCTGCTTCCTCTCATTTCTGGGAGGGAGAAGAGAAACTTTCTTTCTCCTACACTAATTTCTTTCCCACAGAACTGTCGCCATTTTTTGCGAAATATGAGGGAGCGAAGACACATAAGCTGGTGTCCTCCGAATGCGTGTACAGGGTGTCGTGCAGAAATGGCAAACTGCTTCTTTTCTTTTGCAGCTTTGAGTGATGTCAGTGGCTGTGCAGTGCACGGGCTTTGTCCTAATCACTAGATCTGAAATGATATGCACATGGGAAGAAGCCCCAACTTTCTCTCCAGAATTTCTCGGGATCCCCAGTTTGGCAGCTCTGGCCAGGCCTTTGCCTCTTCGTCGACCAAGCACTTGTCCCAAAGACCAAGAGTCTGCCAAGAAAGAGTTGCCAAAGTCCAGGCAGCAACAGCATCCAGGACACCCTGTACGGGAGGGGAAGGGTGGGGAGCACTGTGTTATTTGTGCAATTTCTCGGTCTGGCGGTGGCGGAGAAACTTTTGCCGGCGCAGCAACAAAGTGCAACATGAAGAAGTCTAGGAAATGTGGCGGTTTTGTTCCCTCCTCCAGCAAAATTGGCCGCCGAGAAAAATGAATGCGTGACCTCTTGATGACTCTGTCACAGTCCTGACACTCGCTACTAAGCAGCGACTCCTTCTTCATTGGGGAGCAGTGATTTGATCCAGACACGCAAGTGCTGACTTCTCAGCACCAAAAGTGGCACCCCTGTCCGGGCACGAGCAGCAGCATCCCCGCTGCAAGCACGTACGGGGTGTCAAGAAGGTGAACGAGCTCTTTGAGCTATTTGTACGGGAAGCTGATTCAAAACATGGGCTAAAGGACGTGGAAACACCTGCAATTTTTCTCTCACCTTTCGTCAATAGGCAGGAAAACTTTTGAAAATACAACGGTTTTTTTTTAAGTAACATTTCTCCATGTACAGATTAGTACCTCATGTAGCACAGCACTAAAATTCATCCTTTCGTCAAGTAGAAAAGAACTAGAGTGACTTCGGAATATTCGGATTGGACGAGTTTCACAGGATAAGATTGAGGTCGAAAGTTTTCAGTCTTAAAGAAGCACTAAAGACAGTTCGAGTACATGCACTCATTATGGACCATAAACCATAGTTTTTTTAAGCCAAACCAGCTAAAGTCCAAAAAATAAGGATGTTTCTCGAATGAAAGTATCATCCTGCGACTGTGTTTGCACATTATGCAAGCAGACATCAATTTCTCTACACACTGTACTAATTCAGCCGGGGAAGCGATCGTGCTGAAAGTTGCAATTAGGCCGAATAACGTAAATCAAGGCCCACCCAATTGACCCCCCCCTCCCTCAATGAAACCACCCACTTTACCTCTATGGAGTCCGTCTGATGCAGGTCCAAGTGGGTGAAGAGCATGGAAATTCGGCGCTGTCCGGTGCCCTCAGGAGCTCTGATGCGATACAGGCAGTCCTGGTTATGAGGGTAGGGCGCGGTGCCGAAGGCGGGCGAGGAGAAGGTGCCGTTGGTCTTGAGGATCGTGGCTCCACAACCTTGGAGGAAGGGGGGAAAAAGGAGATGAAGCACTGAGTACGAACGAAGGAGACTTTGGTTATAGTGACACCCTCGCAGGACACAGGCACAACGTATTTGGTGACAGCAATATGCGGAGTCCACTGTCGTGAACGTAAAAATAGTGTAAAATCTTTTTCATTTCAACCGGGCTGTCACTGTATCCGGTGTCACTGTAGCGAGAGTCTTCTACTGTACTGGAAAATGCTTCGGAGAAGGGTAGGAAAAAGGTACCTTCGTAATATCTGAACTTGTATCCTCGTCTCGAGTCCGCCTGGTCAGTCTGCGTGTACACGTACATCCTGCTGGCCGTGGACACGACGTGCCTGGGGTTGTCCTCGACGCGTCCGCTAAGAACAGCCAAGACCGGCGCCTCTGGGCCGGGACCGTCCCGGAGGAGCACAAAGTCCCTGGTCGGCTCCATGTTCAGATCGATGACCTCCAACGTGATGACGGCGCCCTGCTGGGCAGAGATCACGTGCAGGCACTCCAGGCCGCCGGGGTACTCGCGGGGGTAGTTGGGACTGGCCAGAATCTGCGGAAAGAGAAAGAGCGGGTTGAAAAGCCGGAGCATTACTCTCTTCCATCCCGGCCTCACCTGCGGCCCCTGCGTGGCCACGAGCTCGCCCCCGCAGCTCTGAGCCTCGGTCCTCCAGCTGGCCCTGAAGCCCTTCTTCTCGACGCTGCCGTCGCTCCTGAACTTGACCACCATGAAGTTGGAGGCGGAGACGTACGTTCTCTCGGTGATGCCGAGACCGTTGGTCTTCTCTTCGTCTCCGTCGCCGCTCAACGTCGCCAAATTGACCGCCGTGTCCTCGGTGCGACCGCCGCCCAGGATCTGGACAGTGTCGAAGTGCTTCTCCGTGTTGAACTCGGAGAACTGCGAGCGAGTGTGAAGAGAAGCGACATGGAATTAGTGATGGAGCCACCAAACTCGAGTCGAATCTTCTCATCGAACATATTCGATAGCTGAGGAGGTCAAACCTGTCCTGGACAGTTTGCTCCAGTGGCACGAACTTTTTGCAATTGGGCACCCTTGAGGAGGCCCAAGTTTTTCTTGCAATGCCTCAAAAGAGTGGCCTACTTTTTCCCTCCTTTCATGCTTGCAAGCCAAGTTGACAGCACTTCATGTGGAGAAAGGAGTGCTCACAGCAATGATGCACCTTAGGTTTGTGTGTACGAGTGTTAAAGTCTTTCATTCATGTACTGCTTGTGGGACGCACAGCGACCCATTGTCCGTCCCTCCCCTCTGGCGAGCCCCAAAATGCGATTTAGACCACCCAAAATGACTCATTTTCCTCATCCCTCATTTCACGGTGCAATGACTCTTGTCTTCCTTTATTCGCTCGCAGTAATCTCATTTCCAGGCCCCGACTTTCTCCAGGCCTACAGAAGCATCACAGGATTCAGAGTGACGAAGGCGAAAAAAAGGACGCCCCAATTTCTTTGTTGGCGCGTTGAAATTGTCTTTGCTGCGACCAATTCTGCATTGCGTCAACGCTCATTCAACATTTTTTGGCGAAAGTTTTGCCCGCCAAAGTACGAGAAAGTGTCTGTCGACCCTGAGCTTCTCATGGGTGCTTTTTTCCCCTTTTCAGTCCTAGGCCTACGTGCGTGTGTGCCTCGAAATAGGCCTTATGGGCGCTTGGGCCCATTACACACACACACAAGCACATTTTTTCCCCTTGCTGACGAGCGCGGCTTTTTTTGTGCGTACGTGCGCGCGTGTGTTCGACGAGGAAATTGAGCTCGGACTCGTGCGGGGAAAACATGGACGCAAATTGAAGGTATCGTCATTTTCTGTCCGTCCGTTTGTTTGCCGAGTCTTTTTTTTTTGCGTTGCAAGCTGAGAATGAGCCAAGAGCTTTGATACCTCATATTGCACAAACCTCTTGCAGATCTGCGTATGCACTTGTGTTCACCATTTGTCTTGTTAGCCTCTCAGACTCGCTAAACACTTTCCTACTCTCATTCATTCTCTCCATTCATTTCCAAACTGCTCCAATGATGGTTCTGCAGGGAAGAAAAGTGAAACGCCCTAATAACAGAGCGGGACAATTTCTTCTCCACGCTGGCCATGGCTCAGAGTGTGATTATTCCATGCCCTCACTCTCTCCCTATATAGATATATATCTCTATATCATCTATGCATACAGCTGTGTACTTATGAAATGTCACGCTCTGGCGATGATAACATCTTGAAGATGCTCATGGTTTCTTTATCTGCCTTCTCTCGACGTGTCATGAGCAGCGCAGAGAAAACTACCCAAGAATTTATTGGCTGTCATCGAATTCCCAGCTATTTTCTAATACGACGTCTACAGGGTGAGTCAAGAAGATGGGCAATGGCAACAGTGGCCAGGGTTCGGTTCAAAGATGGGACTTGTGCTCACCTGGAGGATGATGTTGGTTCCTCTGGGCCCCTCCAGGGTCCACTTGCAGTTAGACAAGGGCTCGTACTTGCCAGGGTAGTTGGGAGTCTGGATGATGTCGCCACTTGATTCCAGGTGATACTGGCAGCGCTCGGGACAGTTCAACTGGAAGTAAAGAAAGAGATAACGCGACCAAGTCAAGGCCTTGGGCACTAGGCCTCGATCTCACCTCGTCTGAGCTGTCCCCACAGTCGTTCTGTCCGTCGCAGACGAACAGGTGGTTCACGCACTTGCCGTTGGAGCAGTGGTACGTTCCCGAAGGGCAGGCGGGGATGCGGCACATGAACGGCAACAACGCCTCGCATGTCGTCAGCTCCCACTCCTAACATTTGTGGATTTGTGGATTTTTAGAATATTAAATATTCTTGTACAGCAGAAAGCCAACTTTTTGGTGGTTGCGAACTTACCTGAGTCCCCGCCCTTCTGAGCACGGACCGCACGCACTTCCCGTCCATCACGTCTGGCTGGTCCATGGCCCAGTGACCATAGTACTGTGAAATCTGCGGCATCAAGCTTGGCTTTAGTCAACGAGCTCGAAGAAATACTTTATTACAGTATTGCATGTACTAAGTCGCGGTGGCGATTTCAACCCTTCCTCCGAGGACAACTGAGAAGGCGTTGAAATCTCCCCGCCCGGTGAAGGTGACGTCGTTTTCGTACCTGGTGTCCGGCGTCAGCCTCCAAAGTGTTGGTCTGCAGCTCGTTGTAGGCCTGCAGGCCCAGCCAGTAAGAGGCTTCCTCCTTGTCGGTCTGGATGTCGTCTTCATCGTCATCTCCGCCGCCGTCGCCCAGGAACTCGGCCGCCAGGTCCGCCGTGAAGTTGTTTTGCCGATAAGACTCCACCGAGGCCAAATCACTGCCATATCTACAAAACATAGCGTTACATAGCAACCTGTAAGTAACTGTTGGAGGTCGGAATTTTTGGGTGAAGATTGTCGTTACTCTAGGTTTTCTGCAGGCAATTTTATTTCTATCATTAGTTATTGCTTTATAATTGTCTTCAACCTTAATTTTCAAGCGCTATTAAGTTATACGCACTTGAGGAAGAGACTCTAGCCGCAAGCACTGGGCAAGTGCAGGCAGTAACGCTTGCATCCATACCGTATGAGCCACACAAGAAAGTACCCAACGTACGCTAGTGCATGACACTGCCTCCACTGAACAATGCTCATACTGCTTTCTTTTCCTTCTTTCTCCCTCACACTGTACTCCGTGGCCAAAAGCGTTTATCAAAGGGTGAGGATAATCCATCAGCCATGCCTCATGCTTGGGTTGCGAAGTTAAGGCAGCATCGATCCTTCTTGCTTAATCAGGGTAAGAAATGGTGTCAGTCATAACCGCTAAGTGATTGGCTTCAGTGGGGCAAGGTCAGTCAGCGCAGCCAGGCTGAGCAAGAACAAAAAAGGCAGTCTGGAGTCACCACACATCTTATTTTCTTCTTCTTAGCACATATCAGGGAAAAAAATCTCCCTCTGAGTTCCAGGCAGTTACATCCTCATATCTCTCTCAGTCGTGACATTGGAGGCAGTACTTTTGTTTTGCTCCTTTTTCTTCCCTGTACGCCCCCCAAAAAAGTGTAATGGCGCAGATTTCTCCTGTGTTTCGTGGTTAAGCTTGTACTTTAGACAAGATTCCCTCGTCTTCCAGAGCGTTGGCAAAGATGCTAGTGATGGGTTGGGTCGAGGAAGAGTCAGGGTCGGATCGGGGTCAAGAATCCGCCGGGAGACGCCGGTCCAGTCGGGGGGTTCCCGGATGATATTGCCAGCCAATGTCAGATTGGTCAGGATAAGTGACGTTGCTTCACAGTGCAGACACGCGTCACATTTCTTTGGAGAAATATAATCTTGCTCACAAGTTTGCATCACAGCTGACATCGTGATCACACAAGTTTCAATTGTTGAAGGTTTTGCAACTTTTTTTTTTCCTCCAGCGATGACAAAATTTTGAGCCTGACATGAAGTGCTTTAGGAGTGTTCCGAATCCCAGTCACTCGAGCCCTAACTCGAGCCCATCACTAGTTGCTGCTAATGCACAAGTGCTCGATGTCAAGTGATTTTTTCATATCACCAGCTGAGAAGCCTTGAATAGAAGAACAAATGATTGAAGCAACAATTGTTTCTTGCTTTTTTCCCCCTCTTTGTTCGCCAACTCAGCTTAGAGATTTTAGAGCGCTTCTTAGACCAGAGGAGAAACAGGACCGAGTCTTATCCATTCGACTCGATCTGCGGGCTCTTTTGAGCTTTTACAGCGCCCACACGTGGATTTTCACGTTCATTTGTTGCTAAAGCGTAGGGAGAATTTTGCCCCGCGGACATCCCTGCTTTGTATTGGACTTGAGAAGGCGGCAAAAGTCAGAGAGTTTTATTATTGTGCCGGTGTTAAGAGTCTCACCCTTGTGTGTGTGTGTGTGTGTGTGTGTGAGAGAGAGAGAGAGAGAGAGAGAGAGAGAGAGAGGTGTGTGTGTGTGTGTGTGTGTGTGAGAGAGAGAGAGAGAGAGAGAGAGAATCAATTGAAAACTCACATTAACAAACTTTTTAAATATATGCTATATCTAAGATTTCCTTCAGAAAGCTTTGCAGTGGAATCTCGCATGTCGGTAGGGCATCAGCAACAAACTGTACTATGCACATTTCAATATGTTCTACACACGTATGCGTTAAGTGATCACTATTTAGCAGTGCCAATGATTGCACGTCTGGCATTTTCATCAGTTCTGGAAAGCAGCCATTGTCTTTTGCGGTAACATCACCTATGATAAGTCTACATGAGTTGAACGCATCCATTTCACCCAAAGAATATGCAACAATGTGTTTGCAGAAAGGGGTCTCGTTTGTGTTGCATGTGCATCATACGGTCTTTCATGCCCCAACTGTTATGGGCACGGATGCACGTGATCAACTCGTAATAGTCCGAAATCATTGACATTACCAATTGAAAAAAAAATACATGGTCGTTTATCATATTCATATGTGCATGATAACAAGATTTTATTGCACGATACAATTGCTGCTAACATCTTTCTTCCTTATAATAAAGAAGCGTTCAAAAACAACCCAACATTGGCCAGCACCAAGAGTGATCTCAGAAAAACCTTACTGCACCCAAACAAAGTAAGGTCCTAGGAACTTGTACACCCTGTATGCATGCGTGCGCGCGCGCGTGTAAGCGCCATTTTTCGCTCTAAGGGGGCAGGAAAGAAAGTGAAAGTTGGCAGTACATTTTTGGAGCTGTAGTTGGTCTTGCGTACGTACTCACGTGAGAATGCCTGAGATAGATAGAGAGACCCATTCATGCTCTAAGCACATGTGCAACGAGCGCGTGCGCGCCCAGGGCCTAGTGGGGCCCACAGGGCCTCACCCATTCGTGAGGTCACGAGGGAAAAAGAAGGTATTAAGAGCGAGTTTGAACTATGCTTCAGGTTCATGCATAGCAAAAGGGGGGGGGTCTCTTGAGTGTGTCCATGTAAAGTAGGAATGGGTCTGATGTCTCTGCCAGGAATATTTTAAGAAGTCGGAAGTGTTGCAAAAGTCCAAAAGACGTCATGTCGTCATTACAGGAAAGAGGTCAGGAGAAAGGTCAGAATTGGCCTGGGGAGGGAATGCTTTTGTGCGTGCTAAAATGCACGTGTGCGCGTGCGTGCTCACGTGTGCAAGCTGAGGAGAGAAAAAAAGAGATTGAGAAGTTGAGAAAACGATTGATATTTCCAGCCACGTTCAAGATGCAAGTAAAAAAAAGGGGAAAAACACATCGCGGAATGTCATCAAGGACGCACTCAACACACTGCAACTCCATATGTCACTCAGGATTGCTTACACAATATGTTCATCATATTTCGTATGGTTGGAGGCTGCGTAGGAAAGCCTCGAATATACAATGCAAGATGAGTCATTAGTCACTGTGTACCGATTCAAAGTTTCACACCTGCTGTGCAAAATCAAACATTGTCAACGGAGATTCAAGGCCAATATATCCGGCACTCGACAAGGACATTGATATCTGAGTTTAACAATTCATTCTACATTGGAAAGGTCTCAGGTACCAATATCCTTGTAGTGCCCCCACCTATATTTGCTTTACATATCTACACATGTTGATTTTGCATTGTCAAGTGTCCGTTAACCACTCCGAATTTGGTCCACCCTGTACAATCCAGCACGAACCTCTTGCATAGTTCCGACGCCTTCTGCCACGAATGCCTAATGTTGAAGAACTGGTAGCAGTGCAGACCTCTCAGCTTCCAACCTGTAAGAGTAAGAGAAAAAAACCCGTGACATTGAGCACAGTTCATGTTTACAGCAAGTGGCTGTTATTTTCTCAGACTTCCCTTTGAAAGAGAGAGACCATTTTACAGTTATTATGAAATTCTTGGCCGGCCAGAGAGAAAAAAAAGTGTTTAAGGCGGGCAACAAAGGCGGCTCAAAGCGTTTTTGCCACTGAAGGCAGTGTTTAGGCCTTCCTCTCTGCCTCCAAATTGCCTCCCTTCATGCTCAGACTGGCAGCGTGCGAAAATGCTGCCTTATGCCTCTCAGAGGAGGCCCCCCCATAAGAAACGACTTCCACAGCCGTGGAGAGAGATAAAATAAACATGGGAAAAGCCGAGGGATTTTGCAGCGATCATCGTAGGAAGTTATCGTGATTGTGCCGAGAGAACTTGCAACATTGCTGAGTCGGTGCGCACGCTCAGTACAGCGCAGTGGGCGAGGTCAGTGGCCCCCTGAGCCTAGAGGGGCCATCGTTCAAGCGGACTTGTCAGCCGCAGGCCAAATTGAAACATCTGCCAAAGACACAACTGTGGAGCTGCTTCTGAACGCACCACTCAGGCATAAAGATGTCAGACAACGCACAGCCTTCACAGTGCGGTCTCCCAAGCTGTGCCTGTCAGTCCAGACGGCGGGACGGCGGCCGTCACATCCACCTTGGTCAACGTCTCCCTCAAGTAGGGAGGGACGGCCGCGGTGGGCCTAGGCCATGGAGGCCTCGATCCAGCGGAACCTCCCAATCAGCAAACAACTGCGGTCTCCCAAATAGGCCCCCCAAGAATGAGGATCAAGGCCTTCAAGCTGAGGGGTGCCACTGTCTACTGCGTCGCGGTACAGTCGAAGCTCTCTATGAAGACTTGGAACCAGAGCGTCCACAGTGCTTCCACTCCACCAGACAGTGACACCTCTCGAAGAGCATCAAAGAGCCTTCGAAGTCACTCCCATAGAGAGCTTCCACTGTACTACTGTGCAGAACTACACAGAGGAACCCCTTTTGACGAGAATAGCAGTCGCAGCACGTTCCAAGCCGATCCTGATACGGGGGTTCCACTGTACATTCTCCTCATTTTCCTTGACGGCACAAAATGGCAACCTCGATAAATTTCCCTCAGTTCGTGTCCGTCCATACAGAGGAACTCGCTTGTAGTGAACGCCTTGGGACTGGGAAAAACCCTCTACCTCCACCGAGGTTTACTAAAAGGCGCCACAATAATTATTTAAATACCGGATATGCCCATGTCAGTGTTCCCATGCACTGTATAACACTGTGTGCACGCTGACATAAGTACGGGTAATTAGCCACTGTCGAGTCTGCATAATGCGTACTAGCAGGTACACTCGCCTAAAGGACGACTGCCAGCCAGCCCAGGTCGAATTCGGCTGAAAAGGCAGAAGAAATTAACGTGAACTAACAATCACATCTTCTTTCTTCTAGGATACCTTCTGGGCCATAGATGATGATCAGACCAGTCACTATGACGTCAACCTGTGACAATGAAACACAACTTTGTTCTAGAGATACACATTTTACAGCTGTCCCACCTGATTGGACTTGGCCCAACCCTTTACCATTACCGAGTTTCTTGGTGTTACAAAACATTAACACGACTGTTTACTTTATCCGACGTAGATTACACCGTAAATAATTGTGGCTTTTTGTTCGACTTGGCTATGAGCGAGGTCCTCCGCGGCTAATGCATGACTGCCCTCTTACACGTGTCCCACGTTATTGTCATACTCAATCATATTTGTTATCTCGGACCCTGTGCTTAGGCCCAACCCTTTACTTAATGAACGAGCATCCCATTACCTGCACAGCATTGTGGCATCCCAGCTGACGCCCCAAGCTGCCCTGAACAACGCGACTGAGAGCCGCAGGCAGGCAGAAGACGTCGGGTTTTCCCAGAAAATGGACGATTTGGGCAGGGTCTGGGAGGGAATTCCCGTCAATTTCCATCAACTTCTGTCGGTCAGCGCCAACATTCATCAAGAGAGCAACGATTTCAGACGTTTCCAGCCTGCGTTGCTAAAGAAAATCGACCCCCAATTAGCGCAGCAGACGATCCCGGGGGGCTAAAAATAAGATGCCGGAATTTTGGGGCAGATACCCAAGAGTGAGGCCCAAAATTGGGTGATAGATATGAATTGAAAGAAATTGCAGGGTCCCGAAAGATGTGTAACAATTTTGAACCTTTTCGGGGGTTGCCAAAAATGCAGTCAAAGATGAAAATGCCAGTTTCGTCCCCTAAAATTCCGAGTTCTCCCAATAATCTTGCATTTGTTTGCCCGTCTAAACGTTGGCAACTGACATTCCACAAACTTTGGTTGGGTCCGATGGAAGCTGTGGGTTGTCGACCTCTCTGGGAGGTTATTTTTCGCTGCGGTAGGTGTGCAATGGAGGGATGGATGGGGTCGCCAAACCACAAATTAGACGAGACGGAGGGGGAAAAAAGACAAATAAAAACAGACCTAACTTTTAGCCACCCTGTCTGTTGTCGAGGCTTGGAGCCAGAGTAAGTGAAACAATACAGACGAGAGTTGTTGCTGCGCTATTTATTGGGTGCGGCTCTTACGGTGCCGAGTGGGTGGAATGTTTACGGGGTGTACAAAATTGGCCGAACAATGAAGTTCCCACCCACTCGTGTGTCGGCTCTTCGCTTCCATCGAAGCCAGGGTTGCCAAGAGCAGGTTCCAAGTGTGCCTAGTTTCTGTTTCTCTCAGCGTTGCCAAAGACGTCTGTGCTCTGTTTCTGTTGTGCCCTCCCAACCATTTCGGATGCAAGTCCTAACAGCTGGTGTGTGTCAGGGTTGCCAAAGAGTATGGGTGCCTGCCTGACAAGACAAGTTACCGGAGAAGAAGACAAATGTTGAACAAAAAAGCCCCTGCAGCTCGGAGAAACGCTGATCAATTTTGCTCCACCCTGTGCAGTACACAAGCTCTCTGCAGCTTGGACATACTTTCTCTCTCCTCTGCTGATGGACAAAAAGGTGTCAGAACTCTTCAGTCTGTTTTTTTTTCGGTCACAGCAACAACTGCCAATCAAACGTTTCCACGGTTTTCCCCCTTTTTGTCTGGATATTGACAGATCCAAGATTTTTTTGAACAGACCGACAAAACAGCTTGTGGCCTCAATTTACAGCCTTTAAGAATTGTACACCTCAGGAGGGCCCACACAAGGGCTGCACCACCAATTTCCTGTTGCCTGCTTCACAGCCCATGTCTGTGTGGAGCCTCAATTAAGCCGATTCAGCCATCCCCCCCAGGTGAAAATTATCCACCGACACCTCGGGCGGCTCCTCTGGAGGCGTTGTGTGCGTAAATGAGGGAAGAAGTCAGACAAAAATACGAATATTTTCTTCTTTTCTTATTCTGCTACCTTTTCATCTATTGTGGGTTGGCTCCAACATAGGTGTGTCAGTGCTTCTCAGCTCTTTCAGATAATAGGGAGCACTGGAAATTGCCAGGGCTGCCTGCTGTTGCTGTTGACTCTTCGACAGTGAGACTCAGATTTAGATTTAGAATCTTCACCTCATGAAACCCCTCCAACTTGGTCAGTGGGCGAATGCGGTCACTTTGTGGGGCAGAAAAGAGGTCACAAAGAAAAGGTTTGACAACCAGTGCACAAGCACTGAAATGAAAAAAAAAAACCACCAAATTCTTCTCGCAATTTTACCAGAGATTGCGAGAAGTCCAGAAGGGGAGCAGAAAAACCTCTCTTTGGCAAACAAAGCAAACATATCTGGGACAAGGGTAGATTTTGTTCAAGCAAATGTTGCAAAAGAGACAAGTTGCTCGAGAAGTCGAAGGAGTTGGCCAAGAAATGTTGCATCGACGACCTCTCTGAAGTAGTTTCTGTGCAGTATAAACAGGGCATGATGAATTGCTTCCCGATTAAATCGGAGTCTCACTGTACACTTGCAGGTTGAGGGGAAAGACGGGTTGAAAAATGAGCAGATTTGCATCCAGACGAGACGCCCATCAAGAAAAGGGACAGCAACAGCTGTTTGAAGGGATTCCCAGAGGAACGAGGGAGTTCCCAGCAGAATAATTTCTCTATTTCAATGCGTTATCTCAAAATCTGGCCAGATTTTAGCTGTAGGAGAGGGGAAAAAAATAAACCTTTAGAAAAATCATTCCGTGCTGAGCAGTCATGAAGCCCAATAATTGGACCATAAAGCGGACACCTTCCTTATTGAACTCCCTTCCCTCAACAACGATTTCCTCTGTGAACTCCACAGGGTGTCTTTTCAGTTAATGGAACTGTGGTGGATTCTTGCTCGTGCGACCCGGGCTTAAGAACTAGCATGAGGAGACAAATTGGGCTGACACCATTTGGGTCACTGGAGGAGGAGGAGGAAGATAATCTTGGTCCTGCAGCCGAAATCTTGCAACAAATGTGCGTTCAGATCACTGAGATTCACTCTCTCACCTCGACAGCTGACGATGAGCCGAATGTTCAGTGGGGAATAAATGTAGCATTGTGACGTGAAGTTGATACACTGGAGAATGTGGAGAGAGAGAGAGAGAGAGCAAAACTATCAGGCCTTTATTCAAGCTCTCCACGAGAGACATAAAAAACCAGAGCAAAAACCACGCTTCCAACTTCAGCTGCAGCTCTATTTGACTTTGTCTCCTGTTCTCTGCAGGACTCCAGCTCACACCTCCGCCCCAAGCTCCGATTCATCCTCCTGATCTTGATTGGGAACTGATTCTTTACTCTCCTTCGCTCGTCCTGAAGTTGTTCTCCATCCCAACGCTTCTTCGGGCATGCACTGCCTTCTCCCTGCCCTGAGTCCCTCTCATCCACACATCCATGTTTTTCTCCACTCCTGATTCCTTGAATGGGCCGATGGTTTCGGATTCCGATGGGCGGAACCCAAAAGTACCAGGCAGTGGTATACATACCACTTCCTCCACCAGCCAATCCAAAATCTCTTCCACGGTTGCCCTCGTAACTGCCTTTGCTTCCATCCGCCTTGAAAAATGGTCCTGAGGGACCAGAACAACATACTTGGTCATCATCTGTATCTTCTTCGAGCTCCACTGTCTCCTTAAGTTGATCTGTGTCGGACTTCAGCTTCTTCTCTTGTCGATCAACCTCGATCATATTTTGCCCAGGTCAAGCTTCAGTCCTTGTGTGGTGCTGATCACACCACCGAACCATGTCTATTCCCAGGATGGCTCGATCCACATGTGCCACTGCTACTTTATGTGACTCTTGCCAACCTTCCCAATCAGAGGATAGCATTCATTTCCCCCTCTGCTTCCAATACCTCTCCAGATGCTGTTGTTCCACATGCACTGGATGGTTTAGTTTCAGCTATGTACGATGCCGCTGGAACCAGAGTGGGTGACGACCCCACATCCATCAGAAACCCGTGTCTATGACCATTCACTGTGCTTGAGACATAGATTCTTGTTCCTCTGCTTGGAGACTGCTGATGTCTGCTCCAAGGCTTAACCTTAGCCTTATACTCTCTTGCGTGATGTCCAATCTCATGACATTGAAGCATTGCCATTTTGTCCTATGGCTGACTCTTGCCATCCCTGCGGCTCTTATCTGGACCTTTCTCCCCATGTCCTCCATGACCTGTCCTCAACCTTTGTTGGTAAGGCCTTTGCTGGGCCAAATTAGAATCACTGAATATCATCACATCTTCCAACTAATTACGAGTTCCAAAGAATCATATAACTTCTTGTTTCACTTCCTCGGCCAGTCTGTTGACAAAGAAATCCACCTCAGCAGACTGTGGGTATACAAGGTCTGCTGCTTTGACAACCTGTTCTTGAAAAGACTCAAAGGTGTCTCCTGTCCACATCCTTGCATTGAGCAACCTCTGACAGTTTGCTTGCTTCCACGTATGGAGCCTTGCTCTAACTTGCTCTTCTTGAAACTCCTCTTGTCGACATTGTCGAGGGCAGCAATTTTACTCACGAACCTTGAGTTGGACTCCAACAAGGAAGGAAACACCCTTGCAGCAATGTCATCCCTCCATCCATTTGCCACTTCCAACCACTCGAAGCAGCTCACAAAATCGTCCATCAGCACATCCTCCCGTTTGTATCAGGGCTTCATGTTTATACTGTCCACCATTGTTCTCATCTGACCATCTCTCACACCAACCCTACCAGTCTCAGGCTCCTGGACCTAACTGCTCACTCTTTCTCTCACCACCTTGCAGTCCTTACAAGACTCTGCTGTCTGCTGGTTCACTGGTTCGGTGCTTCACCGGTCCACTGGTTCAGTGCTTCACCAGTCCACCAATCCACCGGTCCACTGGTTCACCAGTCCATCGGTTCAGTGCTTCACCAGTCCACCAGTCCCCCGGTCCACTGGTCGCTGACTTGCCAGGTCGCGGGCCCACCCCGATTACCCAATACACCTGGTTCATCCCACTGCTGTCACCATATAACATGAAGTTGTTACCCAAGAGAATGTTGAGAGAGAGCAAAACTGTCAGACCTGTTTTTTTTAGCTCTTCACGGGTGACATAAAACCCCGGCCACAGCCTCAGCTGACGCTCTACTTGACCCTGTCTCATGTCCTCTGCCCTACTCCACACTGCTCACAGTAATGAAAATGCCATCGTCTGAGGATCTTGACAATCTCTGCACAATGCATCTTTCTCACTTCCATCGGGTTGTGTCTGTGGTTGCGTTTTGGCAGCTGAAAGGTGTTTCTGGCCGGCCTGGGATGACTCTGTGGCAACACTGACTGACTCACCTCTGGGACACTGGAAGAGCGTGGAGTCCTGCGTCGAGACGACTTCCAACGCCGCCAGGAGGAGCAGGATGCTGGTGCTGATGACGCTTCTGGAGCCCGGGAGCCTCTTGTAGTCTTTCCTGGGCTTCATCTATGTCAGAGAAGGAGAAAACAAAACTTAGTCGATTTCGACACCCGGCATAAAGTTCTTGGGCCTCTCCGTAAAAAAAGACCCATTGTACGATTTTACTATTTCCAACTTTCACCCTTGGAATTTCCCCTATTTTTATGGGGAAAAAGACGCGTTCACTCTGGTACTCCTATTTTTTTTTTTTACAGGAGTTCTCCTTTCGTCATTCATAACCTGGGCTCATTTTGGCTCCGAAGAAAAATGTCATGGGATTCACCTGTCATCAAATGCTAAATGGAACAAAAAACTGACATTGGCTTATGCAGGTGAACAGAGAGGGAGAGAGAAGAACCTTGAAGAGAATTGCACCCATTGGCAGTGATTTCGCATTTTGGTCTACGCTCTCTCCACGGACGTTTAGCATACCGTACAGGGTGGAGCGAATTTCAGCCCCCCTCGCCGGACACTTTTGCCGAAGCACCCGGTGGCGTTTACTGTCCCCTCACTCATTCCCCACCCACCCTCACCCCTCCCAGCGGTGAATTGCTTCGTCGGTATTCGGCGGAGGGCTCAAAATGCTTGGCAACCCTGACTGGAAGGGAGGGGCTGATGATGGGGACCAAGACTTTGGGGCCTCCAGCACCACTGCCGGCAGAGGGAGACTTTGGCAACCCTGACTGAAACGTGTGGAGGAGCCCGTTGTCCCTGGCAACCCTGGCTGCCAGAGACGGAAGCAGAGCAAATGACAAGCACATACGAGCAGGTGGGACTCGATTTTTGGAGAGGTAATCAATTTTGTTACACCCTGTACACACCAAGACGGGTAAAAAATAATATGCAGTTAATGCATACATGGTACAATAAAAAAGTTGGCAACCGACAGTGCTGCTAGTGGCAAAAAACGTTCGCTCCCATTATAATATTGAGTGGAGGGGGGGGGGGGAGGGAGAACAAGGTTGTTCCTCAGTGATGTTTCGTGTTCTGAGCAAAGTTCTGCATCTTAGAACCAGCTTTTGTAATCACGAGCGGAAAAAAACGTCCTCAAGCTCTGAATACTCTGAATAAATTGTCTCTGGTTCGTTGCGAGGCTTTTAGACATGCAGAATATGCCAGGTGGTTGCTTGATCCTTGGTTGTGAAAGAATAATAGACGATTAGAATTAGGCCGGCCAAATAAAAGCTCTGGGCTGAGAGATTCTTGATGACCGCGCTGGTGTCTTATCCCTCCCGTGGCCGTGGACAGCCACACCAAGTGCGACGTGACCGACGTGCTGGACGGGGTCACCCAGAGGAGGTCGTCCCGGGACAAAGCGTAGCCCAGGTTTGCCACCTGACTTAATGCGCCAGCGTGAATCAGTCTGCGCATGACATCACAGCGACATCCTGGACCACGAAATACAACAGGCTTGACCACTCACAGCTTGACTCGGACAAGCTGCTCTCCTTGATTCTTGAAGCAAAAGAAAAAAGTACTTCTGCATCATCTCAGTCCAGAGCGTTGTTTGCCTCTGTCACTCCTCTAAGTAGGACAAATACAATTGCCACTGTATTGCAGTACTGTGGGGGTCTTTCCGGCCGACACCGGACAAAAAAGTCCCACTTTGTCTCTATTCTTGTTCCTGAGGCTTTGCCACAGCATGGAAAATCATGGCCGGAGAGCGGAAAAGTATGCGATTAACCTGAAAATCCGGCCCCTTCTCACGCGCCACAGCCAGAACATCGAAGATGGGACCGGAGCCTCCATTGAATACTTTTCGACCAGACATTAGTTTTGGCTCATACTGTTGACAGAGGAAGGATTTTTAGGCGAATCATATATTTTTCCGCTCTCTAACCGTGACTACGTAGTGAAGAAAGAGTCTGCAGGGGTTGAACCACACGGTACAAATGAATCACACCACACCTAGGACGTCCCATAAACGTCAGCACACTTTTTTTTATATCTGTATATGGTTTCTGGCTCTAACAGTTCTTATACAAAAAAAAAGCTGCTCCAACCAAAACATTTTTTCGTTGAATTCTGTTGCTGCATTCCACAAACACCCTGTTGATTGCAGAGGTGGAGAAAATCTTTTTGGATTTTGGCTTTTTCACCACAATGGTTATTCTATGTAGTCAGCCCAAGGTGGCCAAAAAAGGGCATCGTCATGGGGTTGTTTTCTTCAGCATTTGACAACATTTATCATATATACATTGCTCACTGAGCCTACATTCCTGAGTGTGGTGCATGCAGCTTGGCCACTTTGGAGTTCTGGTTGAAGTTTGGCTTGGCCGAGTCCTCCATGGCCCCCCTCAAACCTCACTCTATCGATGCAGAGCATTTTTTGCTATTGTGGCCACACAGTAGAGAGTCGAAATGCTGACCTAACCGAGCAGTCCTGACTATATGGAATGCCAACTGTACACATGTCGGGCTGGATGCTGTTCTGACACCGTTGCAGGAACTTTTTCGTCACCTTGAAGGCTCCAGAGGTAAGAATGAACCCTTTCTTTTCAGGCATTCGTTTAGGACAGTGATGCCACAAGTTTTTGAGCGTTTCTTCGCCCATTAAGACTTCGATTCACCCCCTGCATTTGTCTTTTTGTCGTGATGTTTTTCACTCGTGAGCTGCTTCTTTGCATCTTTTGCTTTGAGAATGGGAAGGTTAGCAGACAATAGGGGGTCTTTAGTGAGATACAATAGCATTGGCGGCTGAATATATGTGTGTGTATGTCCGCCCACACGCGTTATATGCGAAACAATCAAAGTTTTCGGCTTCTGTCTTACAAAAAAAGATTGCAAAAGTCAACTATCTCTTTTTTTTCTCGCATGGATGAATCCTGCTCCAAGGATAAAATGACTCAATACAGTGTAAACTTTCTGCTCTAGCTTTTCGAGCGGAAATTGGGCATTTAAGGCTTAGAAGTTGTCGGAAAGGTCACTTTTCTTCATCCGGAACAGTGTGAGTCGGTAAAAATGTGCAGAGGGAAACGCAGCACCTTTCTTCTCGGCTCCAACTGCAGTCCTGGCATAAGAGAGTTTATGAACAGGTCTGCAATTTTTACACTGAGTCTCTTATTTATGCTGGCTATGAGTCGAAGGCATGCACTTCCAGCCATAAAGTAAGATACGTCCATAGATTACTAAAAGCAGATAATTTTTTTTACCCCTCCTTGCTAAGAAAATAATCATGGGCCTTGATGCCCAGGGGTGCCCATTTTGTCACAGGGCGTTGCAGGAAGCCGAGAGATCACGAAGAACAAGAAGAAAGGGTTGAGTCAACTGTGTGACATTTGGCACTCTCAAAAACTCAGCAAGACAAGCGTTTAAAAGAGCGTAAACACTCACACCAACTTTTGTCTGGGTGAGCATTGAAAAAGACTTCTTGAGGTGATGCCCTAAAAGGATAATGGGGATCATCCCTTTTCAGGCAGAGTTAGTCAGCAGCCCCCCCCTTAAAAAAGCCTTCGAAAAGGTCAAAAAAAAGCGCACCTCTTTTTTTTTTTCTTCCAGCAGCTAAGAAATCTGTAGCTTAAGGAAGACTTCACGGCTACAGGGTTGCCAGAAGCACCTCAGTCTGGCGGGGTTTCGGACGCGGTTTGGCCGGAAGAGTTTTATGACCTATGCTGAGCATTTCTGCGAAAATGGTCATTTTGTAATTTGGCGACGTCATTTCGTCATTGTGGCTGAATGTGACAGTTTGGCAACCCTGGCCCAATCCGACGAACAGGGGGCAGTGAGAGAGACAAGTTTACGACCCCCCTTCATGTACCGTAAAGTTCAGCGGGACAGGGAGAAATGTCCTTTTTAGGACTTCACCCTTCATGCAAAATAACACAGTAAGAAAAAAGACTCAGATGAAGAAAGAAGACCCGAATATCATTTTTTTTAAACTTATGAAGCCTTCGTCAACACAACAAAGCTTCCAAAGGCCCCGAGTGCACCTTTCCCGCATGCTTCTTTATAACAAAATTTACGTTGAAAAGCCTGAACGTCATATAATATTTAAAAAAAAAAAGATTTACGAAGCCTCGATCAATGCAGCAAAGCTCTCGGTGAAGCCTCGATTGCACGTCCGTAATGTGTACTTTTGTGTGGCGCCGCAGGAAGTCTTCGTCCGCCGGCCCCCCAGGGGGGGGGGAACTCGGGGCAGCCCCGTATGTACAGGGTGACCTCGCTACAGGAGGGTTTGACCCCGACCCCCGGACTTTTTTTTTCTGGTAAACTCAAAAAGAGTGGGAAAATGCAAGCATCAGCGCAGCTCAACAACCTCTCACTCGCTCCGGCGAGAATTTTGAGCGTTAAAATCACCCCAATAACGGCTCATGGTGAGAGATTTTTTATTATTATTATTTCAGCATGAGCGTTGCAGAGATGATATCTACATAAGTGATGCTTTTCACGTTGGTTATTAGTCAAATCGCCCACAAAGGCCCCATTCAGACACCGGTCATGAGTCAGGAACAATGTGGCAACTCTGATTGTTTTCCTTCTTGATGACTGAACAGAGTTCTTACAGTATGGTTTATTGCCAACATTGATTGGTGCCTCTGATGCTGTCGGTTGATAAAAAAACACATCTGAATATATAGTGTGCTATTATAAGAGACCTGCATCTCAGATGGATAATTTTGAACTGTCTTAAGATTCTTCATTTTCAGTGCAACTTTGTGATCATATTTTTTTTCTGAATTTCTCAAAATTGTTACACTTTTTCTTGATTTTTCAACTTTTGCTACACCACCACTTTGTCCTCACGGAGGGAGGGGGCATTTTAGCTCTCCAACTCATTTTTCACATTTTCTCCCCAGAACATCATTATCATTCAAGATTTCTAACACAATTCAATCTCAGCTTTCGGCAGTACCACTTAGGTCCCAAGGTGAGGCTTCTACTCTTTGTGCACACCCTGTAGACGACGAGAACGGCCAGACGTGAGTTGCGAGCAAGGTTTCTTCCTCTCCCTCTTGATACAGGGTCTCGCATAAGTTTTTATCATATCTTTTTAATACTCTTTCATCAGCGTCAAATGCGGCGCCGACGGCGTCTTAGGGAAGTTCATCCCGTGCCTCGGCCGCTCCCACACCATCGAGTTCGTAGCCATCCTCTTCAGTCAGACTGAACCATTGTTTTCAAACACAGTCAGTCACCTGTTGATGCATCCACTTTGAATCAGTTGCAGTGCAAAATGCAGTGCTGATCACCTGAGCCAGCCCCCGCTGTGCAATGTTGAGAAATGCCCGATACTCGATCCCATACTCGATAGCAGCGCCACCCGAAAGTATCGCCGGCCAACTTGTGACCAACTTCAAGTCATAGGTGGATGATTACTCGAGAAAGCAGAAAGGTGTTATCTGACGAGTGTGCCCGATACTTCTTGTTCAGGCGATCCGATACTCCAAGAGCGCCCGGGTCCGGCCCGATACTCGAGTATCGGGCATCCCTATCTCGAGTATTCCTGAGCAACTTATGCCGCACCCTGTAACTTTGGTCACCAGCAGAGCTTCGTCAAGGCTGAAATCCGGAATCGTCGTGTTCCAATCTTGTAGAAACTGAGCCGTGAATGCCTCAGTGTGGAAAATTCGTGTTTTCCCCGACAACAGCGAAAAAAGATTCACACACAAAAAAGAGAAACTCCTTCTTGGCATCACCGGTTTCAGCGGAGAAGAACAAAAATCGTCTCCTTCTCCTGCTTACGAGTCCAAAAAAAGGGGGAAAAAATTGCTGCTCTCTTGGATCAAACAAAGCTACGTTCGTACAGTTGAATCTCCATATGATGGCAACGTTACAGTGAGACCCGTCGAGGCTGCGGCGGAATCGGCGCAGATGGTCTGAGCAACAATGGCAACTCTGCTTGCCACAGGCTCGGCCCGAATGTGGGCAAAAATATGAGCCAACTTTGGTGTTAAGTAGGTGTTGCTTATGCGGATCGGAGATAACGTGCAGTTTTACGTTACATCTAGATTCGACTGTACGTGGGTGCATGAATAATATGTAAATTGCAGTCCTGAAATGTGATCTCGGCCAAGATCTCTCTCTGTCGCTCTGCTCCTTGAAGAAGTTTTTCGCGTTTTCCCATTAAAACCACCCTATGTGGCCAGAAGAAAAATAGGAGTTTAGGCCCCTGAAGGCCTCAGGAGGCCCCTTGGAAAGTGAAATTTTCCGCCAAATTGCATGGAGAATTCAAAGACTTTTTTTTTTCCTCTTGGCTTGCTTGACTGAGCGGACGAGTGATGGAATTCACACAACCTGACGATTATTGTGAACGCTGCGGTGACACCGACGACCGCCGCGCCCTTGTTGTCCTCCTCCACGCAGCTGGACTACGCGGGCGAGTCGTTGCACGTGCACAAGGGGACGTCCAACATGCTGTGGGATAGCGCAGTGCATGAAGCGATCACACGTGGAAAAGAAGCAGTAAAAATTAAAAACAACTGTAACTGGCAATTTGGGGGGGGGGGATTTTGAAAAAAAAAACCATGGTAACACAATTGCAAAGCAATAGAAGAAACCTAAACTGCCATTTCCGTTACCTCAATGGCCAATGTTTTTCGCATAAAACTCCGAGGTCGACTCTTCAGGGCTCGTGTGTGTGCATGTTTGTATGAGAGAGAGAGAGAGAGAGAGAGAGAGAGAGAGAGAGAGTGTGTGTGTGTGTATAGACTTCATTTACCAGCCTGTGGGGTGTTCTTAGCCATGATTTCCCATAAAAAAAGGAGGAAGACGAGGAGAAAATTCAAATTTTCACATTCAAGCAGGAAGACCGGAACTGGGTCAGTGATTTTCCGACTGTGACCGATAAGAGAGACTCTTTAAAAAGGAAAAGTGACTGAAGAAAAGGAGTTTGTGTCTACTTCTTCAGTGTCTCGCACGACACTGACATCAGTGGACCCTTTTGCCTCCGAGACAAATGAAGCTGACAAGCTGAGGGAGACCAGACAGCTGTCGAAGTAGACGAATCCGACGAGATCAGCTGTTGGTTGACCAACTTCATTCAGATGTGTCGTTCAATGACACTTTACACTGCAAACAAGTGGGGGGAAAAGTCCACAACGTTGTCGTACGAGAGACAAAGAGACGGTTGTCGTCGCTCATTTATACATTTGATATAGAATATCTAGTGACTTGGGTAATGTCCCATGTGGCTGGGTCATTTTTTTACCCTCTAAAGTGTGTCACAATTGTTGCAAGACTAATGGAATTAATAAATAATCATGGTTTTTCTCCCCCTTGTGTTGCTCTATTGACTACGAGAGGTGTTGTGTGGCACAACAGAACTGGAGGAGATAGAGACCATCAACCTTTTGAAGAGGTCTTCTCTATTGAGATTTAGGCAACACACCTAAGAAGCACTCAGTGAAATGCTCCAATTTTCAGCCGCCGCCTAATGTATCGTTGAAGTCACTCGCGTTGAACGCCTCCCATCCACTCGGTATTTATGCCACCCTTGAACTACATTAGCTCGTAACGCAGTCTGGTTTGACTGACACACACTAAATTTAGTGACTCACATATTGCATATAAGAGATATAGAAAGTTCGCATCATCAATATAGTGTCCCAGTGCAGGCAAAGACTTCAGTTCTCAGTGCAGTGGAGGACACAGCTCATTCGAAGAAGCTTCTACGATATGCATTATTACTATTATTATTATTATGAAGAATCAACTAGTATAATATTCATGAGAGCTTCGTACTTTCGACCAGGCCGGGCACGCACTAATTGCTCCACTTTTCTTGAGGAGAAGAGCCAAAGTCATCGAGGCCTTACGAAAAAAGAAAAAAAGAAAAAAAAAGAAAAGTGTGACAAGGATAAAGAAGGTTGATATGACCACACTGAAGTCTTGTAAGAAAGTGCAGTTAGCTCAAATTACGTTAAAAATGGCCCCAGGAAAAGCATTTTCAGGTCTTTTTTTTTGAGAAATATTTCTGCCAATGAACGTCAGAGAAATTCTTCAAGAGGCGAGGAATAAATAAAACAAATGCTGTACAAGAGCCAAGCCCACGATCAATCACGTAAAGAGAATTTAACCCTTTTTTTAGGCACTTTTCCTGGCGGCAAAACAAAAATGCCATCATGCTCTGGCGCTCACTCAGAACAAACGTTTCGTCTGACACTTTTTTGCCCCCTCTTCCTGCTAGATAAGTCAGTCAATGAGCGCTGGCATTTGGTTTGAGGGACTCGTGCGCATTCAAGAGGTCAGAAAATCACCTTTAGCACAAACCTCCCCACAGGGGAGGGAGTGGAAGGGTTCAACATCCATAGAAGTGAAGACCACTGACTGCACTGAGGGGAGGAAGAATCCTTCACCTTCTCAAGCAGCCCATATCAGCGAAGCCAGTGAGGTGTGTTATACAGAACATCGTGCGAGCCGCAAAGAACGGACGAGCGTGGTTGCCACATGACCTGGCGAAACTTGTGGCCACTGTGACCAAATGCTTGGATTGTTGCATATAGTTGTTGTCCACAATGTTACGTATAGTTGTTGCCCGCATCGTTACATACAGTTGTTGCCCCTATCAGAACCAAATAGCCTACATCGGAGTCATTAACGCAAGAATCCCTCCCTGGCAGAAAGGCCTCCTGTGAGGCCCTTTAACCCTTTCCTTTTTGCTGTGGCCGCGGAAGTCCGCTCATATTTCTGCTGCCTCCTCTTTTTCTGGCTCATACGAGAGGTGGGCATTGAAACCAGCTCCGGAGAGACCCCCTGTTCGTTCCCGGTCTGAGCAGTCGCAGCAGCTGAAGACCAGTGGGCAAAAACTTGTTGCGAGCCTCCTCCTTTTCCTTCTTCATTTTCCCCTACAGGCATTTTTTCCCCTCTTTTTTACCTGTGCAGAGCTGAAGAGACGAGTCAGCAACGCGCGCGCATCATAACTGTACCGTTGGCCGGGCAGACGCGTTGCTGCCACTTGGAATACATTTTCCTAGATCAAGACGAAATAAATGTTTTGACTCTTGCTGTAATCGTCTTGGTCTCCGTTCGGACAGAGCAGAGTTCCCAGCTTGACCCTTGAAAGGGCGCGTTTGCTCGGGCCAAATTGTCGCAGAAATGCAGCCGGAGAACAAAATTTCGTAAGGGTGAACGCGTACACGAGCAGGCGCGCCAGCCAGAGCGCAAGCAGGCGTTTTTCTCACACACAAGTATGCACGTTACTTATACGCACGCCCAGACACTTTAATTATACGCGCACATAAACACACGTTACTTATCCGAAGGCACGTTGCCTGTGAGCATACTTTACTTAAGCATAGGCGCATTACTTATGAGCACACACACTTTGCATATACACACGCCCACTCATTTGTATGTAGGCACATTTCTTATGCACACACACACGTACTCTTTACTTAAACACACACTTCACTGGGCACGTGACTTGTGCACACGCTTTAATTTTACATATCCATCGCCACTGTGCTTGGAAGTAACAGATTACTTATAAGCTCACCCACTTTACTTGAGCATGAACATATTACTTATAAGCACGCACACGCTTTACATATGGACGCACTCGCGCACGCGCACTTGCTCTCCTTAGCTACACACGGACGCACCCCAACAATAAAAGAATCTCTTGGAGTTCGTGAAGGAATCCACTTCGTGCACCTGCACTCACGGCACAAAGTGTTGATGCATTAGACACAGAACCTTGTACAGGGTGAGTGAAAAAAAAAGCCACCTTATCTCTGGCATTACTGAAGTGAGACTAGTCTGTAGGTGTTGAATGCGGGAGGAGAATCGTCAGTTCTCGTTGGAAGCAACCATGAAGTGATTTGTTTTCTTATTACCACAGGTAAAAATAAAAAAGGTAGCTTTTTCACTGCAAAAAAGAAAAGTTGCGGATTTTTTTGCCTTCATTTTGTCAGCTAATTGCTCTCCACTTCACATGGTTGCAGAAGAAGACCCTTCTTTATACTTCCTCCGTTTCTTTACACTCACCCTGTACTTTCTCAGTACCTACGAAAGGTCAAGAGTTCTTGTCGGCTTCAGATTTCAAACGCTGCAGATTTTCGTGCATCCCCCCGATGACTTGTTGAGTATTCACTCACCTCAGTCAGCAAAAATCACTTTAATTCACTTGGAAGCCATCTGTGAGAGGAAGATGGACGTGTCTCACTTGTCACCGCCAGCAAGAACAGTTCCTTGTCAGCCATTGCAAGATCGACGTACAAGAAAGATCGTGCTAGTCATCATCCCAATTTCTAGCAGAGGTATTAGCCTAGTATGCCAGACCCTTGACTGCATCCATAGAAATGTATTATTCATCCTATAATAGAAGTGACTTTGATATTTTTGAACTGATTCAGCTTCACTGGTTAAAGCAATTAAGTCGGCAGCTGATGTCAGAGCAGTTTTTTGCAAAGAAAATGAGACGAGGGAGTGAGTTCAACTCACATGAGCACTAACGTCTTTTAAAGTGACTGCAAATAAGAAACGATTCCGCATTCCAGCACAGCAGCAACAACACCGAAGTGGTGGGGGTCTTTTTTGGTCTGGGGCCCACGAGTATAGATTTTCTCCCCATTTCTTGCTCCACCGCACACGAGAGTGGCATTTAGTGGGTGTTATAGCATACAACGTTGAGGGGGCCCAGGGAGGCCTAGAAGGCCTAATAAGCAGATACACACACGCACGTTGTGAGACCAATTGTGCATATGCACCATAGCTCCAAACTCATTCTACATCACATTATTCAGGAGACTTCATGCGTAGGTGTGAAGTGTGTTTGTGGCTCGAAACACGCTTTGTGCTTCATTTAGAGGGCCGCTTAGTTGAAAAGTGAGCTGGTGACCCAAAAGCCAACTTTTCACTATATTCGGATATTCATTTAGGCGTAAGGTTATAAAGGTGTCAGTGTCTCGAGACACGCTTTGCACTACCTATGTTCGGATATTCGTTTAGGCATAAGGTTGAAAAGGTGGCTGAAAACACACTTTACACTACCTACATAAAGATATGTACGAGCTTAGGCTCAAGCTTGAAGAGATGTGTCGGCAACACGAGACCCAGTTCACACTGTACTCAGAGAGCCTTTCAGCTGTAAAGTGTAAAGGTAGTTTGCAGCTCGAACAAACTTTACACCACATTCAGACACATGGCTGAAAAGTTGTTTGTGTCTCAACAGTCACTGAGCCAATTTAAAGCATAGTGAAAGCAACATTCACAGTGTACAATGTTGAAGCCTACTTTTTGTTTGTCGGTGCCAACTCCAAATCCACTTGGGTGTCGGGGTTAAGACCCTCCGAGGGCCTCTTCCCTTTTCTTGGGAATCACTCTAGGCAGTCACTGTTGGCCCAGGACACCTAAACACACCTGTGGCATCCACTTGGGCAGATGCTCTGTTCTTCCTTATGTCCTCCTCGTCTTATAATGCACTCTTCCCATCCCCCGGTGCGTTGTACTCGTTCGACTGGTACAGCGTGTATGCTCTCCACCCCAGCGCGATCGACAGGAAGAAGTGTCCACTACGCCGGCCGGCAGCCAACTGAAGAAGACGAAGAAGAATTCGCAGCAGCCAAGAACGCAGCAGGTAGTGGAGGTGGAGGAGGAAAAGAGACTCCTCCGCTGTACTGCAATCAGTACAGGTAAATGACGGGCCTACACTTTCTGCAGCAAAAATGCTGTTATTATGGCCAGGGGTGCATAGGCAAGATTAGTATCATACAGCGATGCGCGTATGTGAGGACACCGCTGGTCGAGGGAGGAGCTGTGACAAGAAGATGTACGTCACCAAGTGTTTTCAGGAAACTTTGAAGAGATTTTTCTTCTGCTGCTTCTTCTTCCTCGCTGAGGGGTTGAGCAAAAACCGCCAAACCTTTTGGCTCAGGTGAATTTCTGAGTGGTCGCTCGCCCCTGCCCTCCTCCACGGCGACGGCGACGGCGACGGCGACGGCGAGGGCGAGGGCGACGACGACGACCACGACGGGTGGAGGGAGAGATAGTGGGTGGGTCGACTTGGCCTGTGCTCGCCCTTCTTCGCCGGCCGGCATTCCGCAGTTATGGGGAGGGAGGAAAGTGCCAATTTAGAGTTGCTCCGACAGAAATAATGAAAGGTTTCGTGGTTTGCCTACACTCGACTCACACAAGGATCCCCGGGGGGAAGCGGTGGAGTTGGACGGTCTGAAATTGGCGATATCTTTTGCCACCTCGCACTTTCTAGTCTGGAGACGAACCAACCAAGAAGTCCGAGGAAAACACGCACGCGCACAGAAGTCGGGGAGCAGTTCTGGCTGAAGGCCAAAACTTGGCTGCACACTGGTCCCCAAGAGTTCTGGTCACCCTCACGCCCAGACGTTCATCTCCTGGCCTGTGAGGTGTGGGATGTCTTAAAAGTCAGCGCACGTGCTGCCCATGACAATGCAGTTGATACTCCACATGTACACGAACTTCATCACAAAGCTGCCACACCCGCCTTGAGGCCATTGACCAGGCAAACTCAACATTAAAAGCCTATTGGTGTGTGTGTGTGTGAGCAAGAAACGGTGTCCCTCATGCATAGGAACATGCTACCGGTTATTTCCACAACAGCCTAAACTTAACGTATGCATACTGTACAAGCAGATCAAAGTGCATTCAATACTCCAACTTTGACGTAGAATTCGTAAGTGGTTCCTCTTCTCTCTCATTCGTACATGTGCGAGTAAAAGTCCTGGAATGTCTGAGTGTATTTCTCCTTCTCCTCGGTGGACATCTTCGCGATGATTTCTTCGTTCACGTCCGTCACAGCAATCTCTTCGTTGCCAACCTGAAGAAAGCAGAATAACGTGATATGCAATGAAGAACAGTGGATCGGGTCAGCATCACCATAACGGTTGGGATGTCGCCGTCGTCGTCATCGTCGGACATCTCGTTCTGGTCCCTCGAAGTGTCCTCCATCTCGAACTCCGCCGCCAACGCCGCAGCTGCGGCAGCTGTGGACGACGATGTGGGACCACCGGAAGAGAAGGGCCTCTTGCCTTCATCGTCACTTTCGTCTGAATTCTGGTCGCTGTCACTGTTGGCAGCACCTAACGGGAAGAAAAGCATATAGATTGAACACTCTGGTCCCAGTAGACTTGTACAGGGAGGCTAGAAATTATCGACTTTTTCACTATTTCGAAAACTTCTTTCCTAACCTAAGCTGCAGACAAGTTCCGTTCAGGGGTACGCAAGAACAGTAATGCTGAGACTAATATGGTTAAGCCTCAATTAACATAAGTATCGATAGAACAAAAAAACAGTCTTTCAGGGTCATTATCAAGGTCATTAAGTCACTCGCCACCTGGCGAAGCTATGGTCAAATAAACGTAAGACTCTGGCAAAGCACCTGTAGAGTGCTTGTATTACGTGAATAAAGAAGTGGAAACTGCCACGTCAAATGTAGATAGATAGTCCTACTTTTAGCTACCTCATCTACGGCCCCTCTTAAGCGAAGGCAAGTACTTTAAGCCCCAAGGATGGTGCTGTCCAGCACCTTGTGCCACTTTAAAGTAATCCTTAAAACGTTTGATTGTGCAAAGGCAACACTGACATTTTGAGACCTGTGAAGGATACTGATTGTTGCAAGAACCTGTCAGGCAGTCATCACTCTGTGACAATTTTACCGCACCTCATCTGGGACAAGCTGTGTGAGTAGCTCATGACACCACTGCAGTTACCTGGAATGAAAGGTTGTCCGGCGCCACTTCTTTTCTCGTGCTTGAGTAAGAGTGAGGTGATTTCGTCGCTTTGCTCCGCGCCGATCCCGCCTTCGCGGACGTCGCCAGATGCGCCAAACAAGGGATCGAGATTCGAGTCTTCATCCCCGCTGGGGGCGCCGGAAGGCACAGAGTCCTGAGTCACCGTGGACTCCTAAGAGAAGCTAAACTACGTGAGCCCGAGTCCAAATCGAGTCGCGGTGAACAACATCCTCGTACCTGCATCCACACCGGCACCTCTCTCTTCGCCTCCGCCTTGTTCGCCTGCTGATCGCCAAAAGTAATGTTGACATGCTGGTCCTCAGGCCGCAGACCCACGTTACGCGTCACGTCTCCGGACCAACGACCTGAACAGAACACGTTCGAATGGAAATCCTCACAATTTGGTTTCAGCATCTTACCATCTGGTCCTTGAGGGCCCGTGGGTCTTTGCGCGGACTGCTTCTTGGCTCCGTCCTTGCCACGGACAATCTCTGAGGGCTCAGGATCCAAGACCACCGGAGCCAGCTGAATACTCTCGACCAACCGGAGAAGTTCGTACTGATTTAAAGGTGCATTAGGTAAGCCAAGCTTCCAGGGGAATCGATTCAGAATTCTCCTACCAACTTTTCCATCTGAGTGTTGAATTTAGCCAAGAGCTGCCTGGAGTCTTTCTGGGGTCCGGAGGACTCGTCTTCGTCAACTACGCCGGAGCAAAAGGTACACCTGAACTCTCCAGTCTGAGGGTCAAAAAGTTGATTGGCTTCGAGATCAGTGAAAGTCTTGCCACAACCTTGGCACTTAAAGCTGGACCTGTACGAAAAGGCATTTAAACGCTTGAAGCATATGTGTCTCTTTTTTGCCAAGATTGCCTTGTCGTCTCGTCTCTCTCGCTCTTCTCCATCTTCTTGTGCATGTGATCCAACTTGTATTTGACGATGTTCACGAAGATCTTGTAATTGATGAAGTAGCAGGTCATGCGGGTCACTTTGCTCTCGGCGTCCGTCTCAATACGTTGTTTTGTCTAGATCAGCAACAAGAGAAGGTGTCTAGGTGTGCTTTGCTCGGATGACGACAAGCCTCACCTGCACCAGTTTATCTTTTTGGAGCGTGGACATCTTGGCCCTAAGCATCTTTCGCTCAAACTTGAGCAAATCCGCCAGGTCCTCCTCGCGTAAGCACGGAAATCTCGCTAGCATGTCCACGATTAGGCGATCCTCCACCGTGTAGAAGCCTCGCGCCACCAACTTCACGAGCTTCTTCAGGCTACCAAGATAAATGGAATATCATGAGTTCCGCACCACTTGGGTTTGAGTCCGGAATCATTTGCTTCTGATAAAGTGTCTCAGTGTAAATCGTCCATGACCAAGGTCAAGGACAAGTTGAGTCCTCTGATCCAAATACAATAGGTTAATAACGAAGAACCCCCCAGCACTTTCTTCAGTGGCAATGTTTTACGTTTTACCTAGTAGGAACTTCGGTGAGGAGCGGCATCCCCGAGGGCTTCGCGCCCGCGGAAGCCCCAGCCGCCGGCGAAGGAGCGGCGGGATTTGCAGTCGCTGTCGTAGCTGAAGACATTTCGACTAGGTGAGACGTCTAACGTTATTAAAACATAGGTTTCGGCAGAGCACTCATGCACTGCGAGAGGCAGCTCAACTAAGTAACTTCGAGCAGATATAGGAGAAGCGCCTGGACTACGAACAGCAGACCCAGAAAGAGAGAGCTCAAACTTCCAGCTGCGTCAGCTGGAACTTGGGCCTGAAAGTGTTGGGGCAAAACAGACACAATCAGCAAAAGACACATTAGGAGGCGAGCACGAAAGAGACTGACTGGAGCTGAATCTAAGTCGTCAAACTATAACACTAACAATGGTCCCTAATGTTAAGGCACCAACTTGTTCTGGCTATACAAATGCTCCAACATCAGCTGACTTCTGTCCCCTCCGTTTGCGCTCTCTCCATCTTCATCTCTTTGACTTGCCGACGTCGGTCTTTTGTTTACGATGCGTTGCCGCCTGCTCAGAGCTGCCAATGTACAGACGAGTGAAACGTGTCGGGTGAGCCAAAAATTAGCTCGAATTGAAATATCACGCTACGAGCAGTGCTTCTAGTGAAATACGTGTGACACTTTGAACTTTTCGGTCTGTTATATCAAAATGTTTTACACTCACCCTGACCTGGGTTTAGCTGTTAGCCGGACTTTAGAGAAGCTCGGTAGCAACTCTGATCAGGTCTGGTAGAGCTGCACTGCTGGACGCATGATGCAGTGCATCAAAACATACACAAACGACTGGAATTGACACGTGTGGACGTGCTGAAGTTGAGCTTTGCCGGCTTTGAGCTGCAAAATGCCTCAGAACGAGCACATCGAGCTCGCCCAGAAGCGCCATGGTCGCCGGCTGGACCATGAGGAGAGGACGAGGAAAAAGGAGGCCAGGGAGCCCAGGCGGAGGGCGCACAAAGCCAAGAAACTCAGGGGGCTCAAGGCCAAGATCTACAACAGGCAGAGATTCACGGAGAAGGTAGAGAGAAAGATATGCTGCAACTAAGTTAGCCGAACTATGAAAACTATGGCGATTTGTACTCTTTTGTCAGGTTCAACTTCGCAAGAAACTTAAGGTCCACGAGGAAAAGGACACGACGATGAGCGTCGCCAAGGCTGAGGAAGGCGCGCTGCCCGCCTATTTGCTTGACAGGAAGGACAAAATTGCCGGGAAGGCTCTGTCCCAGCAAGTGAGTTTCAAGATGATTGATATCGATTGTACTGTCTGGTCGACTGTGGTGGGGATTCCACCTGGTCATTCCGGCATGACACCGGACAGTGAGTGAGCTATGCCTTACTACACTCGTGCGTGTGCATGTACTTCTTCTCGATTCAACGGTCATCCCCTGTCGTAGGTGAAGCAAAAGGTGAAGGACAAGGCGGCGAAGTACAACGTGCCAATCCCCAAGGTGCGTATGCAGTCTGAAAATGAGGTCTTCAAGCCTATGAAGAGCGGCAAGCGAGGGAAAAGCTGGAAGAGGCTGGTCACAAAGGTCACGTTCGTGCCAGAGAACTTTACCCGTAAACCACCCAAGTTCGAGAGGTTCATCAGGCCGATGGGTGAGTAGACAGCAAAGCATCCCATAACTTGGGCGGGTTTTTTTTTTGCTCAATGCCGTTTTTCCAGGCCTCCGGTTCAAAAAAGCCCACGTGACCCATCCAGAGTTGAAGACCACTTTCTACCTGCCCATCATCGGGGTCAAGCGAAACCCTTCTTCGACTATGTACACCAGGTATGCATACATTCCCACTTTGCAACCCATTGCAGATCACATTGTGTTATTACTTCCTAGTCTCGGTGTGATTACCAAGGGGACCATCATTGAGGTGAACATCAGCGAACTTGGTATGGTGACCGCCGGTGGAAAGGTGGTGTGGGGCAAGTACGCACAGGTCACCAACAACCCGGAGAACGACGGCTGCATCAACGCTGTGTTGCTGATCAGCAAGTAGCGTGCACTTTACACTAGTATCTTTCTATTTCATTATGGCGCAGAACGAAGAAAATACATGCGGATTACTGTACATTATCTTGGCTTGGATGTTGCGATGCAGCGCTTGATGATCCTACTGCAGCCCATATGCTTCAATATCATGTATTGGGTACCAGATGCCGCTATGGCGTTACGTGTTATGACTCACATGACTTCACCAATCTCTTAGAGCTGTTTGGCCAAGCGTTGGGATCATCAACGCTCTCTCTATTATCTTGCTGGAGTTTCTCCCTGCTAGTGAGATCTCCGTGACATAACCATTACGTTCGCGAATCGTGCAACAGATCATTGCAATACGCCAGGTTCATACACAGACTGGAGAAAATCACAACTTCCTGTAAAGGAACTAAGCATCTTGGTGCCATTTGACGCAATCAGTCAGAATCGAGGTCTTCCGTCAAAGCATCAGGTGCTACATTTTGCACTTGACGCAGCCCACCGTACTGATGACACTTTTGATGCTTTTGTTGATGAGAACCGAGAACTTGAGGAAGGGCGACATGAAGTAGTCCAAGCAGCTGAAGAATCAGCAACGAATCAAGAGCGATGAATAGAGGACGAGGAAGTACAAGATGGGAGAAGAGTCACCACCTCACCTGGATTGCTTTGAGACTCCTTATAAGAACAGGGATAAAATAAGGAGTGCCCGTTGCATCCAGAGGGAAAGCAAAAAAAGATGCCTGTAATGCTGTTCTGTGCCATCCCCCATCTCATACACAACATATAAGTCCAACTTGAGTCTGCACGCCGACCCGATCAAATTTTCGAGATAGGTAATTCAATGCATTGCACAGTAGGTAGATATTCGATTTTTGTTCATTCAAATTTGGAAAAAACCCTCGACTTTTGGGCAAAAATGTCGTTCCTGCCATTTTTTACTTAATGTAATAAACCCTTCACTTTCAGCACTATTGCGATCCGATCCGATTTGGTGTGACAAAAATCCCGCTTTTGTCACATCTGGAAGTAATTAAAGTTGTGAATGTGCAAAAAGCTACAAACAAATCCTGATTGACTACGTAGGAGCACTAATAATCATTTGTCTGAAGTCTCCAACATGTTACAAGAGATAAATTTTTCAGCACTGAAGTAAAATGAAGCAAGTTGCTTTATTTTACTTCAGTGCTTTAAGCAACCGTCAGATTTGGGAACAACCTGTATTTCTACACTTGAATGTCGACTGTCCTAGCAACGGAGCGTATGTAAAACATGGAGTGGACATCTGAGCAAGTTGCTCAGAGAGCAGGGCTGCCAGAGTCCTGCAGGATGCCAATGAAAATACCAACAGTGCCCATCCTCTGTCACACTTGGCACTAGATGATGTCTGCATTGGAGGCCTGTTTTGCTTTCCAGCGGCCGGCGGCGCTCTCACGACGTCGATGGTCTGACCCCACCAGAAAGAGAGGTCGAGCACGTGGGACTTGAGGTGCGTGACCAAGTTTTGCGGACGTGCCAAGTCTGCCCTTTTGGCCCAACGCGTCCACTCCATATCTATATCGCAATACAACGTGTTGAGTGGCGTCCCGATGGATGGGGTGAGCAAGGCGCGACCCCCCTCACAGTTCTGTCACACCCCCAACCCCCAACCCCGACGCTTGATAAGATAAACGCAGTTAATTTCTCGCTTTTCTGGTCGATCCATCTCGTTCTTGGTAGCCAGTTTAGTACTTGGAGGGCGAGGAAGACTAAGCGGAACAATAAGAATCCTTTGTTTCTCCTTCTTCTTCTCACTGCTCACACTCACAGTGTCCTCCTTGTGTGTCCTGTCCTCTGTAGTGTAGTAGCGCTAGTGGTGCTCTGCGTACGGTAGGGAGGAGGACTACATAGCTTAACTGTAGTAGTGGTAGTTAGGTGGGAGCAACCTTTATTAGCACGTACGTATTGTCTACGTAAAAAAGACTTTAACAAACCTTTTAAAACATGTGTGACTCACTGAGCGGCAACGAGCTGCTTCATCTGCAAGACCTATTCTCCGCCCTTCAGTCGGCGAACTTCGGGCAGCTGGTCGGATTGTTGGGGAAGTCAAAAGTGTTGGAGGTAAGGACTGGACGTGCACGTCTTTCTGCTGGACACGTAACTACGCATGATGTTGTAGCTTGTGCAGAGCCGCTCCAACTTCCCTCCTGGTTGTTGCCCACTCACCTACTGCGTGAGCAACAACTTGCCCGACCACCTGGAGCTTCTCCTCGCCAGAGGAGCCATTTCAAACCTTGACCCGTCGCTTGGCAAGAAAGGGCCCTTGTTGGTGGCCATCCAGAACGAGGACCCGAGGATGGTGCGTGCGTTAGTGGAATATGGGGTCAGTAAGCAACTCCGACGGTTCTCTCGGCGACGCCGCAACTCTCGAATGGATTTGTCTTCTTTGCTTAGGCCATCCTGGCGCCAACAGACAGGGCGTGCGTGGAGACTACGACCAGAGGCGGTAGTCACCTCCAGAATGAAATCTTGAAGCTCCTGACTCTTCGTCCGGGTAACTTTGTCAAGTGGATGAGACAAAAAAGCGTTGTTAAGCTGACATCAACATGTTCTTGTTGAAGGTGACAAGTACGCCGACCTGTCGCTGGTGGAGATTGACGCGCGCCTGCGCCTCCTCCACTCCAAAGTCCTGATAGCGGAGGAAGTGCACGAAAACATTGATAAGTTACAGGTGAGTTCAATCTTTCTCTGGCATTGGAGCTGAGTTACTCACATTGTAGTACTACGGTGTGCGGCATCGCGATATGCTTATTTGTCTGCCCTCTGGCTCGTTGCAGCAACGCTTGGCCAAGCAAAGCATTTACATTGTCAGCTCCCTCAGTGAGCTCTTCGCCACCCAGGTGGACAAGGCCGCAGCTTCGGAGCAAGCCAGGTTCAAGGAAAAACTCGAAGAGGAAGTAGCCAAGAACAGGTCGTCCAGGGGTTACAGGTCGAAGCTCAGACTAAAGAGAATGAGGGATGAAATGAAGACCTTGACAAGACTCCGGAGGGAGAAACTGCTTGCTCCCTTGAAGGATGGTGAGAGCTCTGTTGATGGGGATTGGGACAGCCACCAAGTTGACGTCTGTCTACTCCGCGACGAAGTGTCTCGCCTCCAGACTGCCCTGGCTGACCTGGCGCATACCTGTCCTGTCTGTGTGCACCCGCTGATAGGTTCAGGCGCTCAAAGGATACCAACGGAACAAAGCTCTCCTGGGGCAGTCATGTGCTGCAGGCAGTGCAGCAACTTTGTCTGCCTGGCCTGTTCCAAGAGGCTGACGACTTGCCCAATCTGCAGGTCGGACCTCATCAGGCAGCCATTGCTGAGGAACAGAGCAGCTGAGAGGATCTTGGAGGCCATTTGCAATGCCCTTGATCGCGAGGCAGTTGATGAAGGAGATAGAGTGAAATAACGCTAAGCATAGTGTGAGGAAATCTGTACTGGGCTACATAAAGAATGTCATAGTACATGCTGAAAATGTGAAATATATTTTTGCGAAAAAGTCCATAATCTACGTTGGAATGGATCCATGTCTGGAAACTGCCACCAAAACAAAGTCCGCTACACCAGCATGAGCTCATGGTCATGAACAATATCAACTTGGACTACTGCGGTACTCCAATGGTGACAGTGGTACTTTTTCATTAGTTAAGTCTGTATATAAGTTATGTAGCAACACCTTCGTCGTTGGTCAGCCACCCTCTGCTGCTCGGCGTAAGGTGATTTCTTGGATTGCCCAGCACGAAGCTAATGTGACTAAGAAGTAAAATAGCATCAAAGAGATACAGTAGTGATTTGGAAAGACATTCGCAGGGTGGAGTTCCATGTCCTCCTTGACGTCGAGCTACTTCCTCTCCACGACCGCGGCGTGGTCAAAGGACGTCAAGCCGAATCCAAGCCCAGCCAGGCCGGGCCCCAAATATCCCAAAGTTTGGAATGTTTGGGATGAAAAAAAAAACCCGGCAGTGGTGTCAAAATTTTGAATTTGATCCATTTCTTCGTTGCAGCCCTAAGAGGGTTCCAAATTCCCACCCAAAGAGACATTTGGGGCATGGATTCGATCCTATGGGAGGAGTACCAGTAATCCATAAATACGGTGCAGCCGAATCTCCGTGACGCGGATTTCATGGTCAGGAGTAAAACTTCTTTTTAGCGGGAATTTCCCTTCTGGCGGGAAGGGAGCTCAGGTGTGGTAAAATTTCTGGCCGTCAGGAAAATATTCCCTCATATGGCTAATTTTCCACGATCTCCAGATCCGCTATATCAATATTTGACAGAATGCGCAAACTTACGTGTCTTTATGCATGGCTTGAGTCGTCCTGAGAAGGTTTATTCTCATCCTCTCAACACACAAGCGGTCTCCATGTAAACCAGACGTTCAAGTTACATACAGGAGACTTGGGGGGGGGGGGAGGGAAATTCAATTTGTTTCAACAGAAGAGGATAATAAATGTTCAGGCCATTTTTTTCATCATGCGGGAAGAATTGGCCCTCTCCAGATGGCAGTGGTTCCTCACAGTGCAAGGCTTAGTGACCATACTCCTTGCAGATCTTCTTGGACACCTTCTTGGGCACGTCCACGCAGTTCTCCATGGGGATTTCCTCGCAGATTTCCAGGGGCACCTCAACGGCAGCCTGGGGAAAGTCGAAGTCATGACATCATCTCTTTTTTACAACGTGTGGGTCCAGTGTTCTCTCTCACCTGCTTGGGGACCTGGACGCACTTCTTGTCCTCGATGGGCTCGCACTTGGTCTCGACGACGGTCTTGGTGGTGTCCTTGCACTGAGTCCTGGGCACTTTCTGGCACTTGGGCACTTCTACGTAGCGAGGAGTCTTCACAGGAGTGTTGCTGCAGACCTGCTGCTTGATCTCCTACACAGCAACGAGGAAGTCAAGGTTCACGCATCCCATCTTCTTGCACATTAAGAACAAGTGTTGGTTATTGATGGAACTGATCATACCTTGCACACGGGTCCGTAGCCAGAGGGCTCAGCCTCGCGCTTCTTCCTGCCGTACCCACCGTAGCCGGTGGCAACGGGAGTGCAGACCTGCAGTCGGTGTGTGACATATTTAAATATATGTTGTGCAGATGTTGGGGTATGAACTGAACACAACTGTCCGCGAGATGTCACCTACCTTCTGAACGATATCTTTGCAGTTCTTCTCCAGAGCGATGTCGTAGGTCTTCTGGGTTTCTTTGGTGCACACGTTCTCGTAGGCGACAGTGCAGATCTGGTCCTGCATGAGGAAGTACAAGCACGTGCACGTAACCCAGCTTTACACAAGCGGCATCTTTGGGAAGGCAAACACTCACCGGAACGGCCTTGGCCACGGCGTAGCAGTTCTGCCTGGTGATGGTCTGGCACTCGGTCTCGTACTCGGTCTTGTACTTGGTCTTGGTCTCGGTGCGGCACTGCTTCTCGTAGGAAGTCGAGCACTGCTTCGTGATCACCGTGTCATACTCAATGCGGCAGGCTTTGAACGAATACAGCAAACATCACTCTAGTGTCACCAAGCTAAAACTGTGTTATAAGAATATATAAAGTATGGTGATAACGGATCGCTTACCGGGAGCCTTCTTGATGGGGGCTGGGGCGTAGGCGACTGGGGCATAGGCGGCTGGGGCGTAGGCGATGCGGCCATAGGGGGCGGAGGGGGCCGCGAAGGCCAGGGGGACCAGAGCCAACAGGAGCGAAGTCTAAGTAGTGTGAGTTACAAAGAAAAAAACCTTCAATGAAACACAAAGAAAGGGCAAGATGTGCCATTTTCACAACGTGGACACTCAAGGCCTTGCACTTTTGTCGTCAGCTAAGGTGAGGTCTGTGTCTTTGGAACTGCTCAGGACAGTTTTTTCTACCTTAATGAAGCAATGACTACCTTGAACATGATGAAGTCTCACTTCCCACTATCTTGTGATGCGCTGAAGTGACGGATTGAGACGTCCGCCCCTGTCTTTTATACCCCTGGAGTGCATGTTGGCGTGGGCCCTCGGCTCATGCAGACACCGGTCGGCTTTTAGCAAACAGAAAAAAAAATAGAAAAGAAAAAAAAATGCGTCAAAAAAGTAGAGCAAGCGGTGTGGAAGGCGTGCCTCCGCTTTGGGCCTTGCGCTCGTGGCTGCTGCTCCCAAACAGGCTCTGGCTGAAGAAATGTTGCAAGTGCAACATGCAGGACAGGTGCATCACGAGGCTTCTTACGTAGGCACTCGCGCGGTGAACTTTTTCTTCGACAAGGGTGGTTTGGGCGGCTCAGAGAGGATTTTTTTCTCTCTCTGTATATGTGTGTGTGTAAAGCAACACAACAGGTCCTGTTGTGAGAGCAACGATGAAAACCGCACATACTATGGATGTGGAAATGCACTTGCAGACGGACACGTAGTGCACGAAGCCGGTGGTTGCAAGGACGCTGCGGGCCGAGAAGTGATGACACGCAGACGTCTTCCTGCGATGATTTGTTCCTTAAAAAGGTCGTGTCACACTTGCCACCCAGCGTCCCCTCCCAAAGCGCGCGCTCACACGGGCACAATTTTTGTCAGAGGCCACTTAGGGCTTACTAACTCTCCTCAAAATGGACTCATAATCTGGACTGAAATGCCAAAGTCATAATATAATAGCTGAGCTCGGGCGGTCATTTTTTCTGACGAGGCTCCTCCCATGGTTAAATGTTGCCGACCGGTCTCCATATGCCAGCTGAGAGGGACTTAAGCACTTGCACTGTCCATCCATGAGGATCATGAGACATGTAGACTCCGGAATCAGAGGTGAACTTTTCAATATTAGTTAGGTTAGTTGTAGTAGTCACTTTTACAGAATGATGTACCTCGCGCTTCTGTCTTCGAGGTATGTTAAGAAGAGGTCATGATAAATTATTGACACACCTATGTCAGTGCTGACATGAGGACAGACAAGACAGTGCACAATAACTGTTTCACAGTTAAGAGGGTTTTACCACACTTTTTTTTCTCAGATCCGGCCCGTGAGAATAGTCAATGGTCTTTGAGGGCACAAAACATAGAATTGGCTGGGAAAACTTTTTTACTATACCGGTCATTAAGACACGCCGAAGGTAATTTACATCGCATAGATAATTCCGACCTAACAATCGGTGATCTTTATCCGAGCTAATTTGCTACATGAAGGAATTTTGACTTTTGAATTTGTGTTGTATCCGAGTTTATTATAAGCGAGGTAGGTGGCAAGCAGCAACAGTGTCAAGTGAAAACCAGTTAAAATGTCATCGGCATATAGTAAAAGAGTGCTTCTTTCTATTGTCTTCGTCTCAGACAGTTGACTGATCAATTTTTTTGAAGGTCAGAGTTGCCAGGAGAAGGAGTTTCGACGACCGAAATCACAAACCCGAGAATGTAGCATTACTCTTAGCCAAAATGCCAAATGCCAAACGGAAAAGCTGCCAAGATAGGAGAAACCCCTGGCTGATGACCCTTAGCCTGCTTAGATCAACCGTTGGGTAGGCCCATGATTGGTGGGTCCATAGTCGCTCTGTTGATTGAGCTCAAGGTCCCTCATTGAGAATAGCTTGTGATTTGGCACAATGCAGCAGCAGGAGCTGCTTCAGTAGCTTCTTTTGTTTTTTCGTCTTTCTCACTCGACCGCAATTGCACTGTACGTGACCAGTGCATCAGTCACTCCCTTATGCACGTCTCTGGCATCCGACTTATGACTAACAGCTTGAACAAAGCTTCAGCGAGAACGAAAGAGACATCATTGTCTAAGAGAGCAGTGGCCAAAGACGTGCTGGGGAAGTGATGATGGCTATGTACGTGGCAAACTTGTAAATGCAACCGCTATTTCCCAGCCACCTCCTGTCATTAACTCATCAACCTTGTCTAATGAGCGGGCCACTTTGCGGCAGGCGGCCGACAAATACCACAAATGGCCACAATTAGGATATCTGAGACGCCACAACTGAGGCTGGATCGGTCAAGTCTCCTTCGTCCACTGTCACACCGATATCGATCCCGTGTTGTCGGGTGCGATCTGAAAGTAGGAGAGCGAGATGCGTCTGCAGTGAGTGGCAGGTTTGCCACAGCCTTAATGCTGCTACTCATGCGTACTTCGAAAAGGGGCAGAATGTAGGGGCAACCACCACTGAGAGCTCTGCTACGCTCCTTCTACATCCCCTTTAGCTGTGAAGCCCGTTGTCAGCACAATGTACTGCCAAACCTCGACAAAGTCAAGGGGTGGAGTTTGACTACATCTAAAGCTTATTTCTCAAGTTTTTCTTCCCTGAGAGTCATCCATAACCTGCGCGAGATAGGGACGCCCGGAATTTTGCTTTAAGTTATTATACTTATTGCATAATTGCAAATCATTGGTTGAATCCAAAGCTCTGGCTGGACTCTGGCCCAAGATACCTGCAAGCAGAACCTCAGTTTTACCTGCTGGCACCTGCAAAGAAATGATAGGAACGAACTCTCGACCTTGCAGTTGGTATTTTGAGCTGAAATGTGGAGGGAGTCTAAGTCCAAATAAATGTCTTTTGTTATGTCCCCAAATTGAGGCTCAATGGGACATACTTTTACTACATAGCATTTTTTAAAGCACTGCAGCAGCAAAGTACAGCAGAACCAAGCTTGAGGTTCTGCTGATGCCTTGCGCCAGTGTCCACCTTGGGCAGCTTTTGCTCATGAAATCAAAGCAGCTAAGCTTAGCTTTGTATTCAACCAAATGTTTTGCACTTATACTTCAAGTATATATAATGACTTAAAGCCATTATGTGCTCTTTGCGCATTGTACAGAGAAGAACCTCGACATGGAAAGGTCACTCCTAGCCTCACCATACACTGCCACAGGTGAATTAGTACTGACTTTAGGTCTCAATTACTAGGTCATCTGAGAGCAATGGTCCTCATGGAGCGGAAGTTGGCTCAGTCGTCCTCGAACTCTTTCCCGCAGGCCTCAGTGCAGCCACCAGGACCAACACGGCCAGAATAGACTCCTCAGAGGTTGCCAGGGCAATTCAGGCATTGCGCCATCGTGTGAAAACAGTGGTTGACGCTGGCAGAAAACACGCTGGATAAGAGTTGTTCAGAAAGGTCTGAAGTATAAAAGTACAAAAGCCATTTCAAAAACAGAAGCTCCGAAAGACAGTCTTAATTTACGCCTTATTTACCTTTTAAGGTTCTTCACCTGATTCTTATGGGATGAATGGGGCAATTGCAGAGAGCACGAGAGACATCAATCTCGAATAATCACTATATCGACAGTCGACTTCAGTTTGGTCAGAACGCTGCCGTTGCAACAAGATGACATTCAGTCAGGGCTGAGGCTTAGTGAGCAGATGTAAGCTTGTCACTGATGTTCAGCAGAGGACCTTTAACTATATTTTTTTTGGCACAGCTACTGCAGAAAGAGAGTAGTGACCTTTTTCTACGACTCGGTTGAACGAGCCCAACCAATATCGCTCCGCATTCTCCGCGCCAAGCAGTTCAATGACGATTGAGTGACACCAAGAGCGTCTTGTATGGCATTGTATGGTTGCCACCTACAAGACCACAAGCAAGATTTGCAGCCAACAACTCAATTGTGGTATTTCTGGTATGGGCCACAATATAACAAAGCGGCTTGCAAATGACTCATTAGAAATGCGCTGGAGGAGTCACTTCTGACGGACTCGTTCGGTCAGATTTTTGTGTAGATATATTTGCTTTTCTGTCCATAAGATCGGAGCTGGACAGCCTTGTTTTAACTGCGAGTTTGATACGAAATGATCTTAAACACTTATCTGGGCAGAATTTATTACAGTGGAACACGCTTGATCGTGCGCACTCGGACGGGGAAAAATTGCACATTACAAGCGAGTTGCACAATTGAAAGACGTATTTTTGCTCCATATCTTTGGGACCGGAACTTTGGCAAAGCTGCACGTCCGGGGAGATGGCGATAAATTGTCGCATTATTGGACAAAGACTATTATTGGACGGACTCTGACTACCGGAGGTTTTGGTCTTCATTCTTGGTGAGACAATTTCTCTATGAAGTTGCCCTGGGCCTTCAACACCTTCTGTATTGAACTGTAGCTATAGTTTGACCCGCTCCTGCCTGCAGTCGGTCCGCTCATTCAGTGATGATGAAGGAACGTTGCTGTTTGTGTTGTAAACTTTTGACTTCGTTAACCTCCTACTTCTAAAGTTGCTTTGACACAGGGCAAACGCTCAAAATTTCCGTCAAGTACGAGACGATTTGTTGCTTCGGCCTGGTATAAGCGAGTTGTACTTTGAAGTGTCCAGCAATGAGAAAGTGAAGGATACTTTTTTACCTAAAATTTAGGCATGAGTCGCAATGAGTAAGACCATCATTAGACATTACTATACTGTGTCTTGTAATCTCGTTAGCTGACTTTAATTGTCACGCGTAATTACCAGCCTTGACGATTAGCAATGTGCAATGATGAAAGGAACTTTGACTGCTGAGAGAAAACATTGCTTACGTGAACTCACTAATGACTCCTTAGAGGTCGTTAGTGAAAAGGCGGTTTTGTCACAGACTTCTTATGCCATCATCCTGACCTCGCTGAACAAAACACACATAACTGAACTGAAACAGTCTGTGACAGGTCTTTGTCGGACCTCCGTCAGTATGAAAAAAAACCATTCATTGTTCATATTTCACCTCAAACTCCAGCCAGATCGAGAACGCGACATTGTGTTGAAGCCGGCATGACTGCTCGAGTAGGGGACATTGAATCAGAACTACGAGTTTTCACTGGTCAAAATTGCTTTGCATCCACGCCCTTGCCCTCGTTTTTGATCTGGATCAAGTTGAAAGTGGTGTAGATTTGTCTGTCTGAAGCCATCTTTCTGAGGGATGCCCGGGTTTCGCCCAGGCAGGCCCGCGTCTGGGGGGGGGGGGGGGCCCGCGGCGGCGGGGCCGCGCGGGCGGCGGCGGGGCCGGGGGCCGGACACCGAGGGGGGGG
>JAAUXU010043694.1_pt1 | contig 67102 bp, 67 predicted proteins | sample 7278151 | NCBI WGS metagenome assembly JAAUXU01 (sample SAMN14350113, study PRJNA611818) | marine sediment metagenome | isolation source: surface marine sediment (1.8m) | place: French Polynesia: Moorea | collected 2018-08
AATGATTCCTTCAGTGACATTGCTAGAAGATGAAGCAGGTTTGGGACAACTCAAGTCTGTGCACAACAGGGTTAAAAAAGTCCAAAAAATGAGAGGGTCAAAAGTTTTTGAGCTGATACTGCATATGGAGCTGAAGCTCCATATGCAGTGCATTTCTTAGGAGAGAAATGCAGCGGTGATGGTTAAATGAAGACAGTGCAGCAACTTTGAAACAGAATCTGATGATTTCTCAGTAATACTACTGTTACTGTCTCTGCTGCAGAGGCATGTGAAAACTTTCGACCTCAACTGCACATGTGTAGCGGGAAGGCATTGATCCAGAGGTAGTAGAATGGTGGCAGATCAAACACAGTTGAGATGCATACGAGCAATCACGAAATGATGCTTAAAAGCAGATAGCTCATGTGATTCTGTTGTGTGTTGGGAACTCTGTACTAGAGCCCAGCCTTGACTGAGGTGAGGGGCATCGTGACATGCAATGTTCAACATGTTCGTCCACTTGCAAACAAGCAGTGGTCATTAAGCTGTAGCATCCTGATCTCCATTTTTTTTATCAGATGGATCTCTCATGAACAAGCGGAGGCCATAAAGTGCTGGTCCACACGCCCTTCGAGGGAGACTCTCAGCTTTAAGCTAACAAGCTGGACAATTTTTAGCAATATTATGCACACTGCTTATGCACGTTGTGCGCAAGGCAGTTGGTTTTTGATACCTGTAGCTCTGGCAATGCTCTAAAATACGTATATAGTGTTGTGGCTTTTTTCTCGATCTAGGGCAGAGGGGTCTCGTTCAGATTCTCCATTTTGCTTCAGGCATCATCACCAGGCTTGCGTGCTTCTCTGCGTTGCCCTGAATATCAACAAACTTGTTTGCTTGTATTTGGTCCTGATCGATTTTTTGTTTCTCTACCCAGTCTGATTTTCTTTAGTCTGTGGACAATTTTCATGAAACTCTTTGTTTCTCAAAGTTTTTAGATCTGAAAGCCTCAGTGAACTGCCTGACTTTAAGCCGCAGCAGCCGCCTCATTCTTCTTTCTGTTCGAACTACTTAAAAGTGCTTGAAAGTAAATTTAAAATGTTTTGAATGCTTTGTCGATCCGGACTGGTGAAGCGCCTTGACTTGCCAGTCGCCCCCCTATTCAAAGATTTAAGTCTCTTTGTGTAAGTCACACGACCACTTGAGCAGTGAGTGATCTCATCTGTTCACCACTTACTTGAAAGGTCCCCAAGCTCTGCCGCACGTCTCCTGCCACTTCCTGACTACATCAGTGCGCTCGTGTTCGCCAAAGTCAACCTCTGGATGTCTGCAGCCATTCCCAGACCATTCAATCAGTGTGAATGTCCCCGAATGTTCGCTGACCGTTCAGAGAGACAGCCTTTGAATGTCTTCTGCCATTCCACAAACACTTTGTGTAGCGAGCGCTGTTAGATATTCAGACGTCACAAAATTGTCATTCCAAACGACTCAATGTTTCACAAGCAATCATGAGTGACATATGACATTCCTCCCTGAACGTTTCTCCTGTTTGTGTGAGGAGACTCGTCATTGCCCCAGCGAGCCTCAGCCACAATGCGTCAGTTTGCCAACAGATGAAAATTGGAGGCGTTTGTATATGGTTGACTGACGATCAAGTCTGGAGAGGGGGGGACTTATGAAGGCAAAAAAAAGATCGAATTGACAGGATGGCCCTGAAAGAAGAAGTTCGCCACACCAACTGGTCCCCATGCATCAGTGGCAAAAAAAAGTTCCAACGTCTGCCTCTTCCAATAGCGTTTAGCCCGAATATGTCATGAAACGAGCGTGTGGGGGACCCGCTCAGGGTTCTCAAAAACTTGCCTCCCATTATGGAGCTGCCTCCCTCCCTCCCTCCCCACCCCAACTTTGTTTATCATCCGAAGAGCAGAGCTGCTCACTTCTTGCCTCTCCATGGGTGGCGAGATCTGCGTAATTGAATTGTTTGCTTACTCATCACTCCCTCCCCTTAGCCAAGTTCTTCTCCCCGCCTACGTTCGGCGGTGGCAAGAAGAGGCCTCCGGGGCAAAAAGTCGATCTATCTCATGATGCGTTCAGTTGAGGGCGTGATCGAGGTAATTCGATCGTCAGCACATCCGCTGAGCGATAAAACGTGAGAAATTGCCTAAATGGCTTCTGCATAAGTAAGGAATGCCAGCTTTGGGCTTGGGCTTTCAGCGTTGATCGTTGGCTTTAGCTGGAGCTTTGGCTTTGACTCGAGCTGGAGCTGTTGCTGGTGTCGTCTTCTTCCTCCCTAGGCTACTCCAATTTCCAAACAGACGATTTGGCTATTCAGGCTCCGTCAATACCTCCCCTCCAAACATTCGCCATTTCACTGCACGTACTCAGTCCATCCATTCCTCTCCTCCCTTGCTTTTGAGAGAAAACGAACGTTTTGTGTGTGAATAATGACTTTGGACGCTTCTTGCCTTTGAGAAGATCTGAGGCTGTTTTGGACGGAACAAAGGGGGGAGAAGAAGAAGAAGCAGATAATTGAACTATGCTCTTTCTGTGAAGAGACTCCGCCGGCTCATAAATCGCTGCCATTAGATGTGGGTGGGCCTGGTCGCTCCTGACTTTTCCCGAGCACAATAAATTTGAATACAGCTGCTGCTGTTGTTGTTGTTGTTACCTCGGAGACCCCCCTTGGGGAGGCCTCCCTCGCTCACTCCCACTCATAAAGAGTCACACTACCCTTACAGCGGGGAGCAGGAAAAATTCCTCGCCTCCCAGAAAAACCATCCATCGGTCACCCGATCGGAGATGAGATAAGATGATCCCGATAGCCCGACTTTTGCAGGAAAATATCCATTTGCCTTCGCTGTCCTGCCCTGCGCCGTGCGTGGTGTGCAGTACCGTGCGGTGCAGCACACGTAAGTGAAACCATTACGTAGTGCACACTGCGGACCGTCTGTCCCCTTGATATATTGGTGGTCCCCTCACCTATTGTAGCAATAGAAAGGATCACCTCCCTCCGGGGACGGAAATGCCAGAGATAGACATCAGGACCCGGCGAAATTGATGACGTGACAGACAATTCCTGTCTGGGATCAGCCTACGGGCTCATGTAATGAAATAGTGATACGTTCATGTACGTACTGTGGCTGTTAATGGTCTGTGTGTGTGGCAAAAAAACAGAAATTGTGCGCGTGAGGATCGAAGTTGTGCAGCTAAGAGGCGCTCCTGTTTTTGTTGAACTTTGAGGCATGCTCAAAACAGAAGAAGATTGGATTTCAAAACCACAGGCACGCTCTTTATTGCATCTGCTGGAAAGGTCGTCGAGCCTTCCAAGTTGAGCCAGGACGTAAAAGTCTCGTCAAAATGAAGCCAAAGAGGTGAATGACAAATTTTATGCGCGGTCACATAAAAAGCAATCTCTTTATCTTCAGGACCTTTTCCAGGGCGGCTGGCAAAAGTCCACTGTTTCTCAGGCAAAATTTATGCTCCCTCAGCCGCAATCTGTCGGTCTGATCAGCACTGTTCAGCTCAGCACCGCTCGTCCAACCCTTTTTCCAAACAATGTCTGTCTCTTTCTCGCATCTCTCTTTTGACGGAGATTTTAACGCGAGATGGAAAGAGGCGGGGGGCGGAGAAGAGGAAACCATTTGATCTCTTCCCTTACTTTACCTTTAAAACTTTTGCTGCATTCCAGCGAGCTCGCCCAACTTACCCGTAATTGGGTGCATGCGGCCTATTCCTGGTCTTGGCGAGCTCCGCTCTGGAACCAAGTGAAAAGACCGTCTGTACACATACAGGAGAAGCCAAACGAGCTGCTTAAATCACCTCGAGTTTATCTGGCTGCTAATGTATGCTCGAGTTTGCATGCTGATGTGCTCCACAGCCAACGCCTCGCCCCATGGTAGACGATCCTTCATTCATGTACCGCTTCAGAGCTGTGCCCAAACCGCCCGCCAAGCTAATACATTAAGCGTGAGAGCCAAACACGTATCATTCGACCTGCCAATGAGCAGAGTGGCAAGAAAACTGTCATACTGAGTTCAGCACATATGGCGAGCTCGTTCAACCAATACGACGTCTTCCACTTGCTGACCACGGCAGGCCACAGGGCACGGCCCAGTGCACAAGTCTAACTACACCACGCTCGCGCGCTGTCTGTCGGACGTGTACTCCGTGGAAGAGACGTACGCCCGTACGAGCTACGAGGCGTCATCATACGATGGGGCTTCTAACGGCGGGGAAAACTTTGCGGGGCATATTTCGTCCGACTTCATGCTGTTGTTTGATTTGCTTAACCTGCGCTGATCAGCGTGAAGGAGGGAGATGGTGAGCATGTGGGGGTTTCTTGGCCTCTTTTCACGTCGACCACCTCCTGAAGATTGCATAATTGGCTTCCCGCTAGCTCGGAGAGACCCAGAGCGTTTCTCACCCAGAGAGAGAGCACGAATGAAATACGAGATGCTCCTCCTGCTATCCGTGCTGTCTTCTTTATTCTTCCTCGTCGTGTACACGTTCGAGAATAAAGAATGTAAATCACAATAGATATCACAGCGGTGGCTGACACACTACACACCGACCCTCCGCAAATGGACCTGGCCATAATTCCTCATAGGCAACAGCTAAGCACTTCTCTATTTAAATATCCTCCTCCAGGTGACCCAAAAAGGATTTAAACTTCCTCACGGAACCTAATCTCGGGCACCGAGAGCGAGCGTGACTTGTCCACAAGTTTCTCGTGCAAAGCCTTCTCCCCTGGCCGGGCGGCTTCACCGTTACTTTGGGCTAAGTTTTTGTACCGAATTTTGTAGCAACGAGGCACGTAGTAGAAGAGGGCGACGACGATGACGAAGAAGACGACGCTGGCCACGATGACGCCGTTAGGCGGGAGGCTTTGGTACACGATCACAGGTTCGCCAGAACACGGAGGCTTCTCCACTGAGCCTTTAATGGTGTCAGCAACCTCGACGTCATCTTCCACCTCAACGGATGGGCCTGGAGTCGGAAGTGCCTCCTGTTCTCCGCTTTCAGACTCGTCTTTCGCTTCTGCGTCTTCTTCATGAAGTACGGGTTCTGGAGAAGGAGGAGGATCATTTAGTATGTCCTGGATGCTGTCTCGTTCTCCGGGCTCGTTGAAGCAAGGAGGCCAGTGACACGAGTCGTATTCTTCAAAGCCGTCATCTTTTTCTTGATCGTCGCCCTGTAGATCTGCCGGGAATTCCATGTCGTATCCATCCCACCCAGAATCTTCCTCATCGGCGAAGTAATCGAAGAAAGCGTCACTTTCCTTGACAGCTGGACTACAATGGAGTGAGGGCAGTAGCAAGTGAAGGAGGAGCACGACAGCCACAAAGCTCATTTTGCTGCCGTTTAAATGTTTTTCCGGGGGCCCCTTTAAATCTTGCTGAGGTCGCTGTGCAAACTGTCCGTGCATTCTGGGTATTGTGAAAGAAGCTTCAGATAAGAGAAATCAGTGTGCACAAGAGTTGCCTCTTTATCTATCAGCAGAGGAAAATGGGCCATAGCAAGATGTGTATGTCCAACTACATACGGCATGTTTAGTTCTATGACATGACTCTTCCGCCTTAACCGAATCCAGGGACTAGAAAAATATTGGAAGTAGAACAATCAGTGACGATCATATATACATTGGTCAGCCCGCTGCCACTCACATGATTCGGTGCGGATGGCGAATTCCTCAAGAATACAGTTCGAATTGGTCTTGCGTACGCGTTGATACGTCAGTACATACATGTACGCGGAACACCGTCGGCGCTGCTTCGACGTGCAAGTGCGTACCGTCGAGTAAGTACAGGTACGGGCACGTACGTACTGCGCCGGTCCATACTTGTGCACTACGCATACGTTTATACACACGTATGTGCATACCTACACTTGTCTACTCCACTCAGAGTCGCCACATTGCTACTGAACGAAAAGAAAATTTAAATCTTGTGCAATCACCCCACGCATTCGTTGCAAGTGGCGATTTATGGCTATTCGTTAAGGTTAGGTCATTAGGTTGTACACTATATCAAAAGCAATCAAGATGACATTCTTGATAGCAATTTGCAAGGGTGTTACCTCACAGGTAGCGACGGCGCAGCCTCCAGTTCATGGGCAAAAGACGCTGGATGGACGTTGAATCCAGTTATGATGGCGTCAACTTTATGCGGCATTTAAGAGCAACTACTGCGTTGGGGAGATCTCCGTGTCCGCGGTGCAGTCCAGTAGCTGGCGAGGACTTGCTCGAAATATCTTGGGAATGACATCGACGTTCTCTGATTTGGCGGCCAAATGTGTCCCTTTGCAAAGAGACTTATCGACTTCTCCTTGTCACTCAAAACCGCCTGGCGACAATGGGATAAAAATCAGTTAATTTCTGGACTGGTGCTGAGGCCGCTGCTGAGATTCATTCCTTGGGGAGGAGGGAAGATTAGGGCCAAGATATCTGCAAATCCCCTCACCCATGGTCTTTCAAAAAAAAAATCTTTCCCCGCTGTGCTGGCACGTAGTAAATACCGAACTAGTGCGTAGCGCACTGGTAAGAGTACACATACGCTACGTGTACGTGGAGCAACTACTGCACATGGTTCATGTACGGGTACGACATATATGCCGAATATAGTGTGTGTGCGTGCCGACTGCAACAAGGCGGAGGCGTTCCTGTATGGTTCCTCCGACTGTGTTCACCACGATGAATGCATTTCATGCATCTGTGTGTTGACCTCACGGTACAGGGTGGGGATTTGCAACTAATTTTGACAGAGGAAGACAACATTCGCAAGTTGCGAATCTCCATAGTCCGCCCTATGCATCATAGCCACGTGCATGTACAGTACACATATGGCGAACATTCGTACGCCTGCAGTAAATAGTGCCTTCGAAGCAACCAGGAAGGTGCGTGTGCGGCACAGCGTTTCGAGCATTTCGTCAGCACTTAGGCAAGGTGGGGCCGGGGATCCTAAACCTTCCATTTCCGGATTAAGTCATCATGATTCAATCGCCAAGACTCCGGACAAAAAAGACTTTTTCGAGCCCATTGTCGACCGGGAGACCACAAAAGATCCATTATCCGATCACATTTCTGCTGGCAACAAAAACCCAGGATCCTTAGGAAGAAAGTGGAACTCTGGCTGGCTCAAATAATAAATGTCGACGTCCGCAGCGTCGCAGTTGCTGCCTTCATCGGAGAAATTTTTTCTCGAAATTCAAGTCACGAGTAGGCCTGACCCTGAGGCCCTCTTCGCTCTTCTTCAGCGGCCGTGGATGAGGATCAGAAAGACCTGAATTGAGGGATGACGAACTTGATTCTCGCAATCAGAGTAGAGTCACTTTTTTTGTCAGACAAATTTGTTGGCATTGCATGTCTGTCTCCGCCTTCTCCCTCCTCAAGAGATCGGAATCTGTCTTTGCCCGAAAGAGAGTCTATGGAGAGTGTAAGAAGGGGCGGGCCAAGAATGCCATTACCGCTGTTCCCGCAAAGAAGCGTTTCACAAACAACGCGCACTCCTACCAACACTCACGGAGGAAGCTGTTGCAGTCCTGGAGAGACTGAGATGGCATCTACAAAGCTCCTTTTGATCCCTCCTCTTCGTGATAAGCATCGCCATTATTAGACAATATGGAGTAACAAGTCAGTCGGCGGCAGCATCGGCGGTGTCAATCACACAGTGGCTTTTCTCAACGGTCTCTCCCAGGCCAATATATCCAACCTTCCGTCCATTAGCGCCTGAAAAGGCCAGCCAAAGTAGTCCAGAGCTAAGTGATAAACAGAAGAAGAACTTGGTCCATCTTTTTTTTTTCTTTTGCTGGAGGCCAGCAAAACTTTGCCTGCTCTCGCAGGTATTTAATCTGGTCTCCTGCGTCCGCAATAGCATGCGTGCATTCCTGCGCAGATGTGTGGTCGAATAAGAGAGAAAAAAGGGGGACGAGATACCGACCAACATTCTCTGTTCTCTCACGTCAAGGAGACCGCACTACTAAAGTCTGATACAACTTCATACTCTGCCCAATTACTTAGGTCCAAAGCAGTGATTTGAGGAGATTTGGGGCACAAACGAAACCTCTTTCATTCGTATGCACGCACAAAATAATGAGACTACTTGTGCATGCAGCAGCTTATCTTTATCATCTGGAAGGAGGCGGCATTTGAGAGGCAGCAGGACAAGCTCGTATTTGAGCAATTTATCGCTTAAAGCGGTCGCTGCCTGGACAGATGATTACCTTAATGGCGGCTGCACATATGATTATCCAGGCCAGGCTTGCTGGTATATCAATCAGCCCTCCTTTTTGGACATATTTGGTGACAGAGTGCCCGGATCCCCCTTTGCGAGTGTGCATGAGAGCAAAAGGTTGACTTCCCACAGCCACTCGGGAGAGACTCCGGCGGCCTGAACCGGGTGGTGGCTGAAAGACCTTTTGCTGCTGCTCCGTCACTCTTTTTCGTTAAGCAGCCGCCCTCCGCAGATGAGTAAGCCTTAGCCGGGGACCGCAGATGTGACCAAACGATAATGATAGAGCTGTCAAAAGGTCTTGCAGGAAATCTCTTCATCTTTCTGTATGATTGAGTTCAAAGTCGCTGACATCCTCTGCTTTGCCCGAGACACGAGAGAGGAGTCCTAATGAAAGGAGGAATTTGGGAAGGAATTTTACAGTCTGAGTGGAAAGTCTCAGGGTTGAGGGTCTTCTTTTTCCTCAAGATGACGGGATATGATTATCACTAGCGGAGAGCAGAGACAGAGGCGAGGCCATCCCCAAGGGCTTAGGGTTGGGAGGTGCAAAAAGAACCAGCGTGGCCAACATTTTCCAGCAGCGGAACCTTGTCCGTCCAGCACCGACAGCGCGGGATTGCGCGGTGCGGTGTGCGCCGGCACAACGGACACACTGTGTGGAAGGAATTAGCGGCGAACAAGAGTTTGGGGTGAAATGGCTTCTCCAGATTCTTTCACCGTCACTTCCTCCACAGATGTCAACTCCGGCGTCAACGCACCCGACCGAGAGACCACGCACATGTCCGTGCGCTGGACGTGTATGGTACATGTCGTACACGCGTACGGTACTGGCCGGCACTGGACGCAGTGCACGCTCATACGGACGTGCTCCCGGGACACTGGAGTTTGCTTCATCGCAGCTGTTAATTGCTCGGGTGAAATGCGATGCTGACCGAAGAGGACAAATTGACCGCCATCCTGTATGTACTGTGCAACTCAGTTGTTCGTCGTCCACTTGTGAGTCTGCATCTACTGCAGAGGTGTAGATGCTACAGGGTGTCCTTGACAACTCCGGACAAGACACCTCATCGACTAGAATTAGCTCGCGACGACTCAATGATGTGCGTGTGTCGTCATGAATTGTAATGCTCTGCCCCGTCTGGCTCGTCCTGATTTATCTAGGATGCCCCGTACATGTGTACGGAGCAGTGACGTACACATGTCCATACGTAGTAAGCGCATTAGCCCTTTCTCTTCCGCGAAATCCTCCACTCCCCGCCTGTCACTCAAAACTCTGTTGCTCCTTGGTCCGTCCGTTGGCCGGTGGCTGAGGATTAAGGTCGCCGAGCAAGAATTCAATACAGCACGACCAGATCGAGGGAATGACAACGAACGCGCATGACAAGAAGACGTCGGACGAGAAAAGTGTCCATCACAATCCAAGACGATCGCTCACATTTGGCTAAAGACCGTGAAAAATCTTCAACGCCGTTTTCTCCTGAGAATGCGGCCACCAGTATAATTAGCTGGGCTGAGCTTTTCGCGGAGCGAAAAAAGTGGGCGGCGACGGCGCATTTTTCTTCCCTTTCAAACGCGCTAGAAGTTTGGGAGCTTCGACTTCGACAACAACACCTCGGAGGGCAGCCAGAGGAAGCAGAGTTGCTTCTTCGCCTTCCATGCTTTGCTACGTTTGATGGTGCCAATAATAATTCTAGTGTTTTATGGCGACCGCTAACAATCATTAAGTGCTTCCTTCTCGATTTCTTCTTTTCCTCCCAATGTCGCGTCCATTTCGGAGTAATTTACGATTCGCTGTGGCGGCCACGACGCCGGCCACCGCGCCGGCCACCGCGTCGGCCACCGCGCCGGCCACCACGCCGGCCACCACGCCGATCACGACGCCGGCGCTCTCTGGCCTGCCTCTGTTCGCTGACTTGCTTGCTCGCTGGCTGCTGACGGGCAATAAAAGCTCTCTCTGCGTCTGTTCCTCTCCTTGGCCGGAGCCAAACAACAATCGAATCTTCTGGTCGGCAGTAAAATCTGCAGCAGCAGGAATTCCTTTCATATTCAGATTTTCATTACTGGGACGGCAGCAGTCACACAAAAGGGTTGTGCTGGAGGGTCCTCCAGAGCTGCAGCTACAAGTTGGAGGTGTCTAAAAGGGGCCGCCGCAGGGATTGGCTCTCTCGCCACCAGTAATATTAGGGGCCCACCAAGATATTGCGGAGAATAAAGCAAAATGGTGTCCCCGCGGAGCCGCGTAATGGGGGCTGCGTTGTCCGTTCAGTCCAATTGTGTCAATGATAACTTTTGCATTATCCTGAAAACAAAGCGATGTCGCCGACCAATGCGGAGCCGAGAGGAGAGCAAAAGCAATTTGGATTATCGATCAAAAATGGAAACGCAACCATGGGAGGACGGATTTGCGGCATCTCAGATGAACAGAGAAATTTGGCAGGTCGTTGATGCTTTTTTTTTTATTTTTTGGAGAGGTCGAAACCGCGCATTTTCGCCTGTTCCATCCTCTGCCAGAAGACGTGCGAGAGCGAGCGAGCCCGCAAAGCTGGAAATTGACCCTTGGCTCTCGAACATGCCCATCATTCCAACGCATCCATCCTCTCTCTCACATGTGAGAATTTACACGCGTAAGACACCGTTGTGCAGAATACACTGTGTCCGTCCCAGAGCACCTCAACCAGAGGTTTGGCGGAGGAAAGATTGCGTTACAGAAAAGTAACTGCAAGCCGGATAATTAAGTCGACCATTGAGCGGCTTCATGGAGCTAAGTTTTTAAACTACCGCTCGTCCATTCTTTACTCCCGCTAAGAACATGCAGACACCAATCATTTCGCGTGGGAATTTATGAACGGGCAAATTATCTTGGGCAGAGTTGAGACAAAGCCTAATTTTCGGGTTAAAGGCTTCCACTCTCTCCTGTCTGGCTGCTCTATCTCGCATAAGAGAATCTACCAAAAAGGTCGAGAGTTTATCGAGCAGCGTTTGTGGGAGAGAGAAAAAACGCTGCAGGAATTTATCGCACTGCCTCCTCTCCTGACATAGCTCACCGTTAGATCTCCTAAAGCCTTTTGTGGAAAAGAGGGTGAGGAAAAAAAAGGACGGATTTTTCCATCGTGCGTGCATTTCTTGGCACTTCTTTTATTGCTGCGCTGTCTGCACTTTACGAGTGCTCCGCTCATATTCTCATGGAGAGAGGGAGGGTGTTTCTCCAAGCAGCGCAACAAATCCGAGGGAAATCGCCTCAATTTCCACCCTTTACCGTGTCCAACGGGATCCTTCCGGTCTCTCTGATGAGTTTTGTACGTACAAACGGAGTTGCTGCACTTGCAATCGGCCGAACGAACGGCTACAACATTACCCCTGGTCGACGGCACTGGCACAAAAAGGCAAACAACGCATATTTTTCTCTCTTTGAGCCGATCACCCAACCCTCTGCCAGCGCCCGAGGTCTTGCAGACGTTCGCGATAAGAGCTGTCACTTCCTCTCCACTCCAGTAATGAGCCGACAGCCAACAGCCAACAGCCAGCAACTCCATCAGGCAACACCTGCTTCTATTTCTCCCTGGTCCTATCATTGGACAGGCGTGATCAAGTTACTAATCTTGAAAGCTCGTCGTTGGCACGTCTGATAACTCCATCATGCGCGGCATCCCTCGATGGACAGATAGAGCACAAAGGAAAAATGGCAATAACCATTTCAACTCTGACCTCAGAGAGATCGAAAAGACTGGGCTTTTCTTCTCGGGGCATCATAAGTCTAATCCGAAAAAGAGAGAGGCATTCCTCAAAAAAGTCTCCCTCGCAAAGAAACGATGCTTCTTAGGATTCAACAGAGGCCGGCGAAATCTTTTGTCTGGTGCCTCACTAAGCAGCTGAGGTGGGGAAGAGAAATGATCCCTAAAAACCTTTGTTATGGATATCGCGAAGGACCTTAATGACTTTAACGCCGCCGCCCCTGTGGCCGGCAGGCTGTTTATCATCGTCGTTTGGAACGCATGAGAATAAGAAATGAACAACATCTGAGAGATGCCTGCCCGAGACCACGGCTGGGTGGACGGTCCGTCGAAGGCGTTGGCCCACGCCTAATATACACTGGATGCGTAGTGGTGCATGGAGTCACTGCCCCGTCCTCGTCCAGGCGGACCCGATCGCTTTTAGATGAATTGAACAAACATGCGCTGGAGGAAACTTTTTCCTCCCCATTTTGTCAGCAGCGCCCCAATGAATCTCAGATGGGCAGGGAGAGGGGGGGGGATAATTAATTAGGAATGTCTTCGCGTAGTAAATGATGCTGAGAGCATAGGAGGGGGGCTCCAGAGAGAGGGGTGCTAAAAGGCTCCGAGGGTTCGTACGTCCGTGCCGCACTCCGCGCCCCTCGCCCAGAGGGATTCACGAGAAGTAAAAGTGATTGGCATCTGGCCATTTTTCCATCGTCTGTGCATTCTCAAAGGCCTGCCGGCGACCAATGGGTCATTGCATTTTGAGAATTGTTGGGCTTTTGGCCCCAAAACTTTCTCTCCAAGCCTCCCAAGTCGTTGAGAGTGAACAATACAGTCATGTTGTGCGCTGCACTCAAGACGACGGTCTGAGAAAGAATCGCTCACAGCAAGGAAAGGATTCGTGGAATGAAGCGATAAGAGTGGCATTCTTCTCCTTGGCCAAGGAGTCGTGTCACTGCAGCAGTTGATTAGAACGTCGGGATAACCATCGCTGCTACGACAACAGTCAGAGGTCAAGCGGAGCAATTGGGCAGGGACGAATAACTAAGCGAAATGCTCGTCACTCCACGGTAATCTCGTCACAACTCTGGAAACCTGAGATGGGCGACAGTGATAATGAAATGACAGCAGGAGTCACCACCGCTCTGGGATCGACTCAGTTGTAATAGTTAAGACAGCAACACCAGCAGGGCAGACTTGGAGGAGGGGAACCCCCCCTGGGAGAAGGGGGGGAAGAAGAAGGACTCTGCAGAGGAGTCCCCGCCAGTGGGATCTCTCTCTTGCTTCCTTATCTGAGCCTGGGAATCGTAGTGTGAGCTGGCGCGGGCGCATTCACGTAGACGGGCGCGGGCGCGGCGGCGGGCGCGGCCTCGGCCTCCCGCGAGGAATTCTTGCATGAATTCGCCACCCACTTCCCCAAGGAGGGGAATGCGATCGATCGCGGACAGGCGGGCGAGGCCGGCAGGCGCGTAAACAGGCACGAGTGTGAAACAAAAAGGCATTTTCCCATGGGAAAAGAAGCAGGAAGGATTCCTGGGGCCCGCCTCATGCTGACCTACTGTTTGTATTAGGCACCCCATGTGGAGGACGCTGCATTCTTGGAGAGCCAATCACTCAGAATCTGCATAAGTGATTAACTGACTGTCTGCGTCACTCCTCCACTATCTAGATTGAGTTTCCACGATTATTCCAGAAAAACCAACACGGTGGAGCGGAGAATAGTCTTATCGGTCGCAGCCATCTTCATCCCCCCGGATTGAGACAGGAATCAGCTCGCTGTTTCGTCTGACGTTGCATTGGCCCCTCCTCACCTCAATCGACGATATATTTCTCTCTCTCTCTCTCTCCCTGCTAAAAGAAGTCTGTCTGCTGCTTACCTGCTGCCTCAGCCGCCACCTGGATTGGAACGACATGCGAAGCAGCGACGACGCCGGCAACACAATGGTGACCATCATTCTCCCCATCTCTCCGCCGCAGGAAGAAGGACCAGAGCAATGCGTACGTAGTACTGTACATACACATTGGTTCTGCTCTAAACCCAAAGTATTCTCACTTACAGCAGCAGCATTGACCCTACGGGACCCAGGAGCAGAGGGACGGGCGGACGCTCGCCCAAAATGATCACTGCCGCAGTGGCAGCAGCAGCAGCGACTACGGCTACAGCTACGACTCCGACTCCGACTCCGGGTACGGCGACGGCGGCAGCAGCAGCAGCTCCACCAGCACATAAACCTTCCTTCTCCTCTACCTCTCTTCTCTCCTTTTCCCCTGCGTCGTCCGCTCTCGCTCTTTTTCTTGGACTTGTCTACTGGAGCGCTCAGTTGAGTCAGTCGTCTCTGTTCAAGAGGAAAGAGCGGACGTGAGGTTCAAGTGCTCCCGCTCCTACTCCCTGTGCACGTACATACACATGTGCGCGTTTGTGAATTGAGCCCAAACACGCGAAGTGATTACGAGAATTTCTGCTTCGAGGGCCTGCATTTGGCGTATCAGGTAATGTAACGGAGCTTCCAGCTCTTCGTCTCCCTGCAGCCCTTTGAAATCTTCACGGAAAATGAGCGGCAATCATCCTTTTTTGGGGGGCTGTTGCTCGTAAAAACCTCCATCTTCTGTGCTAGTTCATGGGAAAGGACTCTGGAACTTTACGATTTTGAGGGACCATCTCTCAAGAGACTAATCAAAGAATTGGCCATAAAGATCCTCGACCAGGAGTAGTAGCATCAGCCCCTTCCCTTGGTGGTCCTCTTCACAGTAAAAAAAGCAGCCTTGCTGCAATAGCAGCCATGCCAAAGCCTCTAATTTACGACCATCTCTTTGCAGGCGTCAAAAAAAAAAAGGAGAAGCCACCAACTGAAAAAGATGAGCTTACTATGACGGGTTGAGAGAACCCAAGATACAACCATGACGCGTCTAGTGCTGTGGCTGTTGTTGGCGTTGTCCAGCGGCTGCTTCGCCTATGAGACGCCCGATGATTGCGACCTCGAAGACGACGGTGGCGAAGGTGCCGGCGTCGCCCTGATCTGCCACCTCAACGCCATCAATTCGGATCTGGAAAAGACCAACTTCTCCGTCATCCCGGCGCATGGAACTCGCAGTCTGACCGTGCGTTGCCGTCAGCCGGATTTACTCTCCACATTGGAGCCAGAAGCTTTCTCCAGTCTGGGCAGGGACCTGTTGGACCTGTCCCTGGAAGGGTGCAACGTGGCCACGCTACCCTCCGGGGCTTTCGCCGGACTGCGCAACCTGCGCCAATTAAGAGTGGTATCAGCACGAGCGTCGTTGTTGGCAGTGGAACGCGGCGCATTGTCGGGAATGCCGGCTCTGGAGAGGTTGGAGTTGGCCGGTGGCGGACTGGTGGCCTTGCCACCGAGGGAGCTGTGCAATCTGCCGCAACTTCGAGTGCTTAACGTGTCAGACAACGAAGTCGCCTCTATCAATCACATGTTGGGAAGTGAGGAGGAAGAAGAGTGTCTACAACGCCTAGAAATTTTAGATCTCTCCAGCAACAAGATCACTTCGCTGAGAGCAGATAAGAGTCTAGGATTATTGAGAGAACTGAGAGAACTGAAGCTGAGCTCGAACTCACTTCTACAGTTGAGCACCCTGCCAACGATGAATTCCCTGCAAGTGCTGGACTTGAGTGACAACCAATTGACGGCCCTCCCCGCTGATGCCTTCAAAAACGTGTCGACGACGTTGAGGGCGCTCAACCTGGCCCAAAATTCGTTAGTTGCACTGGAAGAAAGCGCATTCGACGGCCTCGCTGCCCTCGAAATACTCAATCTGTCCGCCAACTCTCTCCAGTCCGTGGTTGCCAAGCACTTGAAGGACTTGAACTCTCTCACCGAGCTTGACCTGAGCGCAAACGCACTGAGGAGAATAGAGCCGGATTTGTTTGCGTCTTCCTCGCAAAACCTGGAGGCGTTGCTGCTGGACAACAATCGCCTGGAGAATTTGCCCTTCTCCCCGCTGCCCAAACTGCGGGTGCTGCGAGCGTCCAACAATCAAGTGCACAATGTTGGGGAACCGATGTCATTCCCCCAACTTACTCATCTGCACCTCAGTGGCAACGGGCTGCGCTCTGTGAGGAATGATGCTTTCGCCAACTGCACCCAGATCTTGGTGCTCGACCTCAGCCACAATGACTTGATTGAGGCACCAGTGGCTCTCGCTTCCCTCTCGGTCTTGCAGACTCTTGACCTCAGTCACAACGCGATCGGTGATTTGAAGGGAGCCTCAATCCTCGACAAGACTCACTTATGGAGACTACAGCTCAGTCACAACAACCTAAAGAACCTGACCGCCGGCCTCCTAGCCAAGCTGAACGCCTTGCAGGTTCTAGACGTGTCGAGCAATGATATTGCTACAGTTGATCGAGGGTCCTTCGACGAAAATTCGCTCCTTCAAGCTATCAGACTGGATGGCAACAAGCTGTCATCTATGGACGGTCTCTTCCACAACCTGCCACTGCTCACCTGGCTCAACATATCTGACAACCAGATCTCTGAATTTGACTATGCTATGGTACCCAGAGGTCTCCACTGGTTGGATCTGTCACACAATAGCGTACAAAAGTTGGGCAACTACTTCGACCTCACCAGCGAGATGTCACTGGAGATTCTCGATGCCAGTTTTAATCAGCTGGAGCAGCTGGGGCCCAACAGCATCCCTGATGGTGTGGAAACACTGCTGGTAAATGACAATCGTATTGGCCAGATTGTGCCGTACACCTTTTTCAAAAAGACAAGACTAACTAAGGTGGACTTGACCGTCAATGATCTCCGCACTGTGGACCGCAATGCGCTGAGGCTGTCTTCCGAAGTGACGAGGCTGCCAGACTTTTACATGGGCGGCAACCCCATTGAGTGCGACTGTCACATGGTTTGGTTCAAGTCTATCAACAGCGCAACCACGTTGCAAAACTACCCGCTGATTCAAGACATCGAGTCACTCTACTGCAGACTTGTCTACACTCGTGAAGTATCCTTCATTCCCCTCGTTGAGGCACGAGCAGAGCAATTCCTATGTCCTTATGAGACCCACTGCTTCGCTCTCTGCAAGTGCTGCGACTTTGACGCATGCGACTGCGAGATGTCGTGCCCGGACAACTGCACTTGCTACCACGATAACTCTTGGTCGAAGAATATTGCCGTGTGCTCTTCCCAAGGCTTCGCAGACCTGCCTGAACAGCTCCCCATGGACGCCACTGAAATCTTTCTGGACGGCAACGACTTGACTGAACTGGACAGCCATACTTTCATCGGGAGGAAGAATCTTCATGTGCTTCATCTTAACCATTCGCACATCTCAGCTATCCAGAACAAGACTTTCAACGGATTGCGCTCTCTCAGCGTGCTGCATTTGGAGGGAAACCAGCTCAGCGCTCTTCGCGGCTTCGAGTTTGAATCATTGAGTGGCCTGCGGGAGCTCTACTTGCAAGACAACTTCATATCATCCATCCACAGCGCCACCTTCAAGGCTCTCCGCAGTTTGGAGGTCCTGCACTTGCACGGTAACCGAATCATCGACTTTCCCGTGTGGCAGCTGGCCTTTAACCCCTTCCTGGTCAGCGTGCGCCTGGCAGAGAATCTGTGGTCTTGCGACTGTGAATTTATGGAGCGCTTCCGCTCCTGGATGTCAGTCTACAGCAGCAAAATCTTCGACGCCGAGTCAGTGTCCTGTGTCAGCAACGACTCTGGCATGAGCGACTTGAGAGTAGCCGACTTCGACGTGTCTACGTGCACGGGACACAATGCAATCAACGGCGCAGTCGCCACAACGAGAGTGCAGGAGGCCAATTCAGCCACAGAGGAAGAGTTCTTGCCTCTGTTGGCGGCAGCGCTCGCATCCGTTGCACTCCTCCTCCTTCTCCTTCTCGCTGCCTTCGTCCACCGCCAGACGTTACGCGTGTGGATCCACTCGCGCTTCGGTGTCAGAGTCTTTGACAGTTCCTTCAGCCACGAAGACGACCTTCTGGAGGCCGGGACGCTCGACAGCGTCGCCTCCTCGGCATCTTCCGGCAGCGTCGGTGGGGTGCAGAAGCTCTTCGACATTTTCGTAAGTTACAGTCCTAAGGACGAGGTGTTTGTACGGGAAGCGCTGGCCGCCGAACTGGAGCAACGAGGTCAGTACCGCCTATGTCTGCATCACCGCGACGTCGCCAGTCATGCGTTCGTGGCGGATACCGTAGTGCAAGCGACCGAGGCTTCGCGGCGAACGCTGATCGTGCTCTCGCAGAACTTCCTTCGCTCAGAGTGGTCGCGGTACGATTACAAATCAGGCCTGCATCAGGCCCTGCGGTCTAACGGCGGGGAACAGCAGCGGAGAAAAGCCATTGTGGTTACGCTCGGCGACATCTCTCCCAACAGCCGCGACCTAGACCCAGACCTGAGGCTGTATCTCAAGACCGGGCTGGTGCTGAATTGGGGGGACAGACTCTTTTGGCAGAAGCTGCGATATGCCCTGCCTGACGTCCCCCTGACCAAGCTGGTGGCGGAGAAGCTGAAGTCTGCGTCGCCGCCACTTCAGCAACCTTCCGCGGCAAACAACGCGGAAGAGCACTACTACCAGCAGCCCAGATACGCCACTTACGTACCTCCTCCGGCTCCGCCATCGTCGCAGCGGATGCCTTCTTCCAACGTGTCGGCCAGCAACCACCACGTCTTTCTGAACAACAACAGCAGTCTCCAACGGTCGCTACCGCTGCCACCCCAGCATCAACAACATTATCAGCAAAATCTCCAGCAACACATTCACCACCAATATTCGTGCTCGGACGACGGCAGTGGAGTCGTCATGATGCCCAGCGTTCCCGGGCAGCAAGTGGCCGGCAGCTCAACAGTAGTCATGCACATCTAGGCAATACCACAATGAGGAGGACACAAAAAACTCAAGTGGATGGAGGCGTCCTCTTGACTCTCTCGCTCCCATTGTGCGCCGGGCGGATTTTCTGTGCCAATATTTGTATGTGGAGAATTGGAGAAGTAGCGGCCGGAGCAAATAGAAAATTGGACACCCGCCACCAAACAACTACAGTGAATGGAAGAGACACAATGGCGCAGAGCAGCGATTAACTAGCCTTGATTGGAAGAGAGAGAGATAAGTGCTCATGTCGCGCGAAAAGAAAGGCATCGTCATTGTTGAAGTGGAAAAATCTCTCTCTGTCAGTGGAGGGTGGGCCAAGACACCTCGACGCATTGCTTCAAATTTTGTCAGAAGTCTTGACGACTCATGTCAAACCTGAAAGTGCTCCAAGACGTAATCAGGTGTGGGCACTACTGCATTCTTACCTGTGATAGACCTTTTATGTTCGTTTAAAAACCGTCGTTACTTTTGTACCAGCTACCATAATGCAACAATGCGATGACGCGTGCGAAATGCTTGCGAAAATAAAGTCTAGAAAGTCTGTAGCAGTGGTGTTTTTTCTTTCACTATCTCTTCTCGTCACCGCAGGAGGGGGGTTTCTTTTCGTAGCAACGCACGTGAATGCTCGAATACCGATACAAGTGATACCCGATGGGGACCGCGGCAAAGTGAGAGAGGATTTAATTGGAATGGCGTGCAGAGGAATTTTACATGTCTGCCAATCAATTAGACTCCCCGCAGCCTCTGGTGGAGTCTCCTTTTTTCTGGCTCTCTCCAGCCTCTAAGAGACTGTTAATGGTCCAATAAATGCCAAAGCATTTCGAATTGCAAAGTGCACGACGACGACACGCGTGCGTGCGAAGTGGAGGTCGTATCTTTCAGCTCATAATAATAAACTCTTCATTTCGAGAATTAGATTTGCACAATCATCCTTACAAGAGAGCTTTGGGCTCAAGACGTGCTGCTAGGAGTGCATCATGGCTGTGAAGAACGTGTCTGTGCAGTGCTGCATGACCAGGTAGTTGTCGTTTCAATTTGTGCGATATGATGGCAGGCACGAGACTCTGCATCATCTCGGTTTTATTCCAGACTTTTTTTTTTCTTGGCGGGCTTGGAAATTACGTTATCTACGTGCGTACCTTGTGTCGTGGCTGTGGATCCTCCGCGTCACGTTGTTCTGGCGAAAAACCGGCCTCGATCAGCCCAGCTGTAACTCTTGATTTAGGTCTCGTGATCGCTTGGCCAGGGAGAAAATGCGCTCAATCATGACGATGGCATTTTGGGAGGCGCTCGCTCGTTTCCTTGTAGCCGTTTAATGCTCCCCGGTATCAAGAGCGAAAAAAGCACCTGATTCACCGACCCATGAAATCCGAGAGAAGGTGAGAGAAGAGGTAAGAAAAGAAGAAGGCGCGCTGGATGCAAAGAAATCCTTTTTCCCCGCACGCAACCATTTTTAGCGCTGCACTGTATTAGCATTATTACAGGATCGACAGTGCTGTGCAATAAAGCATCAGTCAGGCGAAAGTTTCAGGCCCTCCTCTGCGTAATTTTGTCCCATTGATGCGCGCACAAACGTGAGAAAGTTGATATGCGCGTAGCTTCTTTGGCGCATTCAAGGCGGAGATGCAAGCGGCGGACAGGGGCGAAAAAAAAGTAGATGCTGAAGATGACGACGATGGAATAGGGCCTTTTGTTGTGCTGAGCGAGCATGGCATTAATTCTTGGGCGCAGCTGGGCAACTAATTCAATGGGCGAAAAGTCTGGGTTGGTTGGCTGCTCAGCCTTTGTCAACCACCAACAGTTCTTTTTTTTGCGGTCCTGGCCCTGGCCTGACTCGCTCGTTATTGCAGTAAAACCAGATCCTGGGAGCAGATTATTGGGCTGCCAGCTCAAGATTCAGTATCAAACCTGAGTTGCTCCAGCCTTGGTGGAGTTGTAATCTCTTCCCTTAAATGTACACACACAGAGCACAGGACGCTTTGTAACAACTGCGCGTGCAGTCAGAAGCTCTTTATGCGGGAAGTGAGATTTCTCCTCCATTGAAAGCATTTGATATAAGGTGGAGAAAAATTGTCTCTCTGAATTCTTAGCATATGCCAATTGGAATTCTTCAAAGACGATTTTATGCTCCTCTCTTCATCTTTATCCCGTGGAGGGCCGAGTGATGCCAAGACAAAGAGAGGAGAAAGCACGGCAGGGGACCAATAAATAAGATCCAACCAGACAAATACGAATCTCACTCTCCTCTCGATGTTTCCTACGAATCACGAATGGAACATTACCGAGGAAAAATGGCTTCCGACACGTTTATGGCACGAGAGAGATTATTCACGCACTCTTATGCGACCCAATCGATCGGACATAAATCCTGTCCGAATTTCATCCCCTCATCCCTCCTCATGATGGATTTGCAGTACAAGACGAGAGAGAGGCTTGCAAAAAATGTTCGCAAGCCGATGATGTGTGTTTTCAGGCGCAATTTTTCGCTCAACTGATTTTGAATAGGCACCTCTTTCTGCAATTTCCTCATCCTCTAAGTCCTCCTCCCTTCTCTCTTGCACCGAGCATAAATATAGGCAATTTTGGCCTATAGTCGTCAATAAAAACGATTTTTACGGACCGTGCAGAAAATGAAGAGTTCTCCTCGTCTGGATTGAGAAAAGAAAGAAAAAAATAAGAGAGACAAGTCGAAATGACTTCCTATTACAGCTGTCGAGGCTGCAGCATAATTTTTCCTCGTCCTCTTCACGACCACTTGGCGCCGTCTGCCTCGAGTGTTTGGCAAATGCGAATTTTCGACGTTTTGCTCTCTTGTCTCAACGAGCGAGATGACATTGCATGATTGAGTGTCTTCTCTTTCTCTCTTCCAGTTCTCTTTGTTTTCTGGCGGATGTGCTCAAAACCAGTTGCTTTTGGTTCCCCCCCCCAAAAAAAATGGGCGAGTGCAGCTTTCACTGGAGGCCAAAGGAATGTTTCTGCTCAAAAAGGATCGGGGCAGTGTAATTTACCCCCTTCTCCAACCACACACAGTCCCAGCTCCAGTGTGCATTATTAAAAATGCGCCGCAGCGACCTCACTGCGGCTGCGGCTGCAACGATGCATCTAATGGACGCGCATGTCTGTCCACGTCCGACGTAAATTCGACAACTTTCACCACTTTGCTTAAATCAGGCGGAGGCCCCGTCTAATTAACACGAGTTTCTCCACGGGCCCAAACTGGGCCCCCTGCGGTGAAAATTACTAGCGAGGCCTACCCCAAGGTTAGGACCGTTCTGACCCAAAGCACGTACTGGACGGACAAACCTAGGCGTCGCATTTTAACAGGGAGGCCCAGCTGAAGTAAGGCCTAGCTAGGCTCTTTCTATCGACACGTCCTGATTGCGACTTCAAAGGCAGGAGAAAATGAGAGGAGACAGTCCGGACTGGTGCAAACCAAGCTCGGTTCGTTTAACAGCAGTCAAGAGGAAGACTTTATCTCATTGTCAATCGAATTCTCTGCCTTTTGCGACGACGAGTCTAGAAGGGGGGGGGGGAGGAGAGAGAAAAGACTGCACTGACTGGTCCAAACCAGCCATGGTGCGGGTCAATCACCCTATTCTGAGGCCCTTTGAAGAAAGAAAGATCATCAGTACTGTATGCACGGTACACACGCGCGTCACGTCTGTCAAGAGTCGTTTGCTGACAACACTATAGAGGGTGGTGATTATTTCTGCAGAGTGAACTGAGAAAAACAAAACAACTGCCAGAGACGTCTTCAGATCCCTCCAAGCCATACTTTTTCCACAGCACGTATAAAATTAACTTTGTGCACCGGGCGATACGTTATGACCAGGCCCGTAATCGCAGCTTAAGCAGAGGTCAGCATTCTACAACTCTGTGCACGGGGTCGTTTCCTGTCTCTTCGGTGCCCATTGTGTGTCTGCCTGACCGGAGGGCCAAAGTAACTTCTACTATGCAGATTTAGAGACATGTAAGGTGGTAAAAACAAAGGGCGTGCGCGCTGGAAGGAAATTTCTCTTCTCGTTTATCAAGGAGAATAAATCCTGATTAGACGAGGTCACCTTTGTTATCTCGAGCAGTCGTCGTACGTTACAGATCTTGCAAATTCTAAACGTCTCCTCTCGTGTCTCCCGCGGAAAACAAGTAGTCCGACGGCGACAACGGACGGTGCTGTACTCGACGGACACTGGACAACATGCACCCACATACGTGGGTACATGCATGCGTTCGTGCACTGCACACGTCCGGCGTAAGCACGCACCGCCTGACATCACGAGGCACCGGGGCAACGCGGCAGAGTCGCGCTTGCCTTGACACGATGGCAACGCCGCAGTGACGTCATCGGCCACGGACCCATGCGCAGTCACGCTTCATTCGGCAAGGACGCATACTTGGAAAACGGGACTTCTTTGGCGGTTTTCTCATTTGCGGTCCAACGTTTGCTGCCCAGCTTTTTTTTCGCACCAGCCAAAGAGCAAGACGTAGTACAATCGTCTTCACTACCTTTGCGTCTACTGGATCATACAATTATTATGCTTTCTAAACCTAAAAGTTCTCTCCAGAACAATAGCGGCTCATACCATCTGACCATTCCGCTTCAACTTCGTGACGATGCGTACATGTCGTGCACTAACTCCCGTGTGCAAAAAGAATGACTCACAACATGATGCATACCACAGCAGTAGGTTGTTTTAGGTTGTCTATGAAGACTCTTAGACATTCCAGTCGTAACTGACGATGGCAACTAAGTTACTCAGAATATTATCGTACCCGAGTACACGCGTAGCGAGAAGCATTACCAGGTGTGCGTGACAACGTTAAGGGCTGAAACTGCAGCAAGTCGAGAGGCAAAAGTTGGAGTGTAAAGGTGCAAATGGCCAGCTGGAGGTGAGAAGGCCGGCCGTGAAGGACCGCAAAATAGGGGACATCATATTGGTGAGGGAGGACGCCGTAAAACGTACGAGTACCGAACAATAACTGTCCAGTCGTAACTATTATGGACGAAATTTACGCATATTTCAAGGGATTGACAAAATGTTATTGAATTCTGCTTACTAAAAAAAAGGGGACCGGAATAAAACCGCAACTTTACGACAAAACAGTCCTGAAATGTTTATGGTATTCGTGTAGCACTAACTATCAACTCTACGCATCATCGCATCCGCACACCAGCACGTACGTAGGTTTCTTTCTTGATCGTCGACGTGCAGGACGTCGTGGTCGCGGTCGTGGTCGTCGTCCTCCTCCTCCCCGTACGTACAAGCACGCAGCAATATGCGACTGAGTGCAAATTCCCCACAAACAGGCGGCGGGATCGCGGAGAATTTGCTCCGGACAAAGTCGACCTCGGCGATTTCGATGACACAGCCAGTGAATGCGTGGAAGTTTTGCCCTTTTTTGCTGCTACTATGACAACGATGACTCTTGCGCTTCTTGCGCACACGAGTCAAAAACTGGTCTGGTTCATTTAGCTCCCATTGAGTCGACCACGTCCAGAAAAGGGAGAGAAGAAAGATTTAAAAGGGAGATGTGTCGAAAGTCTCCTGGAGCTTGGCAAAGTCCACGACAAAACTGCCGATTGAGCCCTGGAACTGCTCTGTGCCGTACATGTGTGCAGCTGAGCAGTGTTCTTTTTTTCTGGTACGTGTGCGGACGACACCTTGTGCAGCGGACGTGAAGGTAACCTCATTGGGCTGGGGACGGACACAGCAAAAAGCGCTATCGTGAAAGGCCATGACCCCGAATACACACGAGTCTCAGTTAACACAAGCTCAAACATGGTAGAAGAATTAATCAGCAAGATATACAGCGGATGGAAGAAGGAACGGAAGAATATTCATTTGGTTAATTATACAATCAAGCCGCCCCATTCATCATGTTTCAGACGTAGCGCATGTTACATCCAAGTAAGCGAGGCGTATGCATCATAACCCTTTGCCTCCTCCCCATCTTAATTCTCATGGCTGCCCCCTAACAAGGGTCTCTTCTCCTTTTTCCACACCAAAAAAAGGTAGAAAGAAACGCCAACACTTGTATGTGAGAGTAATGATGCTTGTCTCGGCTAAAAGATAACCTCTGGTTCTGTCACGCACAAGCACATCTGTGCAGGCTTCTCCGGTCCGATTTTATAGTCACTCTTTCTGCTGGAAACTATCTTGTTTTGTGGAGTGACCGGAGCGTCAAATGTATTCCGGGATGGCCGTGGGTGTCTGTCCGGATTGCCCAACGGCCGAGAAGGAAATGCTTGATATGGGCCACACGCGTGCATCTCGATCGACCGTCGAGGCAGCAAAGTTAAGCAGTCACTGCATGAGTGCGACGCTTTCTGGAGATGACGCTGCCCCTAATCCACTGGCTGAAGTCGACGTGCGGTGCGGGCAGGGCAGAGTGCTCCTTTCCACACCTGGCTGGCCGGCTGATTGGGAGAGGTCGGCATACCTCACATGGAGGAAAAATTCAGCGTGCCGGAGACCAGCGATGTTGTATGGTCGTGAGTGACACCCAAAAGCCATTGACTTTTTTCTTCTTCTTCTCTCCAGTCTACATACGCCAGCATCCACGAACGGTCACAGCGTCCCAAAAAACTTTTACTGCCTTTTCGGAGAAAAAGAATGCTTGCTATTTTGAGTGGAGAGTCGCTCCTTCATCCTTTCTTTGTAGTGCTGCGACTTATGTACTGTGCACTATGAGAGGCAGACAGACCTCCAGCGTCTTTCTTTCACCCTGTGTAGGCCATATAATGCCGAGAAAACCTGAAAAGGTCTGATTGGATACCTGGAAGTCTCGAGAGTCACCAAGCAATTTACCGGAGCACTTTCGTCTAACTAACGAGTGTTTCTTCGTCCCACACGAATTACATTGACGCGCTTCGACACAATGACTCTTCTTTCTACTAAACTGCATGAAGGGACCTTTTTTTTTTAAAAAAAAAAAAAGTTTTACAGCATCTCGTTCCACCTCTGGCAACCCCCGCCCCACCCTCGACATGCACATCTGTACGCAATGTGTACATAAGAGCACACTAAAATAGCGTTATTAAGGCCCCCTGGTGTCCCCAAGTAGGGCTCCTATCTGAAATGAAAGCTTCTCATCGACACAGAGAGCGTCCAGATGTCTCAATGACACGAAAACTCCTTTGGCTCTGGCCAAGTTCGCGTCTGGACACCAACATACGAGGCTGAAAAGTTCACATAATGAAGAGTCTTAGGTTTTTAGCATCGTGTCCTGTACGTCCATAGCGCTATTTCACTCAGTGAAAGTAGTCACGATGCATAAGTTTTGGGAGGCGGCAGGAGACCCATCTGTGTAGCCGTGCGCTGCAGCTATGTCGGTCAGTAGAGGAGAGAATTCTCCTTATCGATTTTCCTAGGGGGTCAGTGCATCAATCAGGCATGCATGCTTTGGAGGGGCTGCGGGAGGAGGAAGAATGGGGCGGACAGACAGACGGCGGAGGGCACGTAGGGCGCCGGGTGCGAGGGGCGCGGGGTGCAGGGCGCGGAGCGCAGGGCGCGCGGACACCAGACCAAAAAAGCACGTAAATCCCCCATCCCCCCTCCTCACTCGTGAGAGAGAGAGAGAAGGAACTTTTCGACCGAGCGGACTCACATTGACAAATTATGTCGAGGAGTTGGTAGAACAAAACGAACTTAATAACGGACACGGTGAAAGCGAGGATAGACAGAACTAACTATGCAGATCTTAATCAGTCAGGAAGAAGAATAGTTTTCTCCAAGATTTTTACTGGCAATCCTCGCCCGGTGCAGCGGGCAGGGCAGAGCAGTGCAGAGCAGGGCAGAGCAGAGCAGGGCAGAGCAGGGCAGGCAGTACGAAGAGAGGCGCCGATCTACATACGTCCGTCTTCTTATCTGGCACCACCTCTGTAAAGATCTTTTTGCCTCTCCAAGGCCGCCTTCTCATTCACTTTCGCCAAAACCTAATTTACTGTGACGCTCAGTAGATTGACTTGACCCGAAGTCTACAGAAGCTGGTGCGATTGGTAGCAGAAAGAAATTAGCCCATTATGCACGCCTCCTCATTAGCTGCAATAAGGTTTGTACAGGAAGAGAGAGAAATTGTTCTCGGTCGCCTTGAAACCCACGGAGAACGGCTGGCGGAATATTGCACACGACTGCAGGAACCGTGCGAATCTTACTGCAAATTGTAAGCCTTGGGGGGGAAGTCTCAACATCGCCGTGGTCGATAATAACCGCCTTAAAATGCTGCAAGGATCACTTCAAGTCCAGTTTATTCGTCAGTGCACCGCCACAAAACTTCAACAACGTCAACGAGAGAAACAATCAAAGTGGTGCCAGTTCTTGATCAAGTCAGACATGTGGATAAAAATTTTCGTCCGCACCTGTAATTGAGCCGTCGCTAGTCTCGGACAAGGCCTTGTTGCACCACCGGCGGTTGAAGCAGGCGAAGCGGACAGCTGGGGGCGAACGTCCGCCAAGAACTTGGGCACGGACGGGGACCACCATTTGGTGTTAGTAGCCGGGACTGATGTCCATACTTGATTTTGGCGCTGCTGCTCTTATGCGTTCATTACTCGCCCACCACCCAGTGCAATGGACGTCGTACCAGAAGGGTCTGCATAAAGCACGACCCGGGACCAGTGGCCCTGGCAGGGCAGAAAATGATCTCGTTCAAATTCATTCCTCTCCCACATCCAATTTGTCAGATATAGCGAGCGAAGCGTGCTTCGTTGGCATACCAGGGCCTGCATAAAAACCAGTGCAAGGCACGCAATCCCATTTGACCACGGGTCTTGAATGCTAAACAGACAGTACGAGCGAAACCGCAAGAAGTCCAAGCCCGAGTCCCTCTGCTGGAACGATTCGGTCGGATAAGCCATTTAAGATTAATCAGCGAGACCACGTTTACTCACGAAATGAGAGGGAGGAGGGGGGAGACATTAGCGGAGTCGCCGGCCAGCAGGACCGTTAACGACGACCAGGAGGAACCAGAGAGAGGCTAATGAGCTGAGAGAATCCAAGCAGCGGCGGAGGAACAGAAAAACCAATGTATATCATTAAACGAGACCTCTTTCTCCTCCTCTTTGTCTTCATCCTCATTCTGCTGCCTTCGATGATTTGCTGGCCGGCCCAAAAGTCGAATTGACAGAGAAAAAAAAATGGGTGCCCAGAAAACTGCATTCATGATGTGGGAAAACTTTGACATGGGTGTCTCCACTGCGCTGTCTCTTGTCACGAACACGCAGAGGTATTTGTTAGTCCACACTTTGCACTGTATGAAAGTCATCGCCAGCCTGTTTGCCTCACTGGATGGGTGGGTGGGTGGGTGATGGATAGAAGGATTGATGGCTAACACCCCATTTCCTGGGCACACATGGAGGACAGATAAACGGCCTCATACCTTTATTCATGGGTTGCGGGGCGGCTCCTTTCTTATGAGAGCCCGGTCAGCCGGCGACAGGATTAAAGGTTAATGACGGGATAAAGCTTGGCCGTGGTTCGTCTCTATATGCGCGTGTGTGTGTGGCTGAAGAGTCGTTTGTGTCAGCCTAAGACAAAGTCAGGTTGAAGCGTTGTGGAGAGAAAAACTCGATTTGACAGGTGAAAGAGAGTTCTCTTCATGAGAGTTTGTGTGAAGACGCCGTCCTTAAAAGGCAAGAAACCCATTTGACCATTGGAGCCTTTGAATTCAATCAAATTCTCGTCGACTTAAGCACGCGCACGGATCAACGCCAGGGCGAAGAAGACTGCAAGTCCCGTTGCCAGTCTGGACCCTGCGTGAGTCCCGGCGGACCCGGACTGAATCAAGCCTCTATCGCCGACTTAAACAATTAATAACAGTTTCACTCTCTTTCTCGGCGGCAAATTTAATCACCGTTCTGGCAATCGCAGGACGTCATTTCATTCCCCCTGGCCTTATACGGTCAGTTTTATCGACTGCAGCTCGCCCGGGCCATTGACGGTGAATTTGTCTTGCAGAGATACGTTGCAAACACACCCTAAAATCTATCCAGCGATACTTTCACCAGATAGACAGAGGCTATAAATCTCTTACACACTCGCCAAAAGCCTTTGTTTAAACAGATACACGAGCAGTAGTTTCTTTACAACCCATGTGATCGCCGAGAAAAGAAGAGGGAAATCACGAAACTCTTGCATCCTGGTTGCGACATCCTCCTCTATCGCTATCTCTCTCTCTTTGCTTGTTCACTCGCCCCTTATCTCAACTTCATTGGCAAAAGCCCCTCGTTCGCTGAGGGGGGATCGAATTTTCAACCATATTCAAAAAAGATTCTTTGTATTCAGCAGAGCACCTCCAGTCCTTCCCCTTGTTTCTGCCTGCTTGTCCGCCTCTTCCTCTTGAAAACAATTTGAAGTGATCGGTTCTTGGCCAGCTCACACGTGGGGGCGTCCATATTTCATGGCAAGACCTTACCGACCATGTGTCAACCCCCAAGTCGTGGTTGGCCAGCTCAAACTTCGGTGTCAAGTGGGCCTCCCCCCCCCAAAAAAAAAAAGTCTGGACGAACAAAGCTCCGAATTAGAGATACGATCGATTGTTTTTGTAGTTCCTCCAGACGACAACAACGAATATGTAGGTTCCACTGCATACAATAGCCGGTTCCTCCGGTATAAGAGTGTGTGCTAAAGAGTGCGCGTATCGGTTTTCAGTCGGGACTCATCTGACGTGTCATTTATCATAGCCGTCATGCAGATAAGAAAACCTTTCGTAGGTTGGAGTCGGAGCTCTCCTCCAACCTCTCGTTTCTCTCCCCCTTGCATCTTGAGGCTTTTTTGTTTCTCTTCTTTTTTGTGCCCAATCTGGTTTTCGTCTAGATTGGCCTAATTCTGACTGACGCGTCTTTGTCTCTGAAATCATAACAAATGAGGCGAGATGAAGTCGTGACACCTGAACAGAAAGCCAAGTTAATTGTTCGTCTTGCCTTTGACACAGCAAGTGGCAGAAAAGGATGATGCAGTCAAAAAGAGGCTCTGATCAGCACCGGTTCGGTCATAGAATAAGGTCCGCTCCAACTGTCCCACACTCTGAGAACAGCACAGCAGAATCTCAGCTGTCTGAAGCTCCAGCACCTGGAGAAGGACGTTGCTGTGGATGTGCTTGACCCTGCCCGCACTGTCGAAGGCCGGCCGCACCGGACAGTGCAGCTGTAATGCATGTGCGCCAGCCCCGAGAGCGATGGCATCACCGGCACCAGAGCTCGAAGAAGGACTGTGAGGAAGCGATTGATTTCTCATGCACTACGCGCGGCTCCGGTGCACACACAATGGGATCTGGCTGAAATGCGGTGCGATGCACAGCAAAAGATTCCTTTGAGTCAAAGTCAAGAAAGATGACGACGTCCGCGCTACCTTGAGAGAGAGAAAAAAGGCACTAATGTTTTTCTTCGTCGTCTCAAACATTCGTCAACAAATGCGCAGCTGAACTGAGGAGGAATTCCGAAGGAGACTTGAGAGCCGTCATTTTAAATTATCGCCAGTGCGGAAACTGTCGATGATTATTTTTCCGCCCGTCGCCAATTTGCCTCGGCCGCCCAAGCCTTTTGCCCAAATTGCTCGCGCTCCCTCAGTTGCGGTTTGACTCTCGACTTGTTTACCTCTCCAGATCGGACTCCGCTGGGCGAGGTATTCGGATGATTTCTTTCATAAGTCCCCCTTCTCACGCTTTTGAGCGCAAAATTTCTTCACGGCGCCCGCGTACGAAGAATGGGTAAAAAGTCTCCCTCCCCCCCGAAAGCTTTTGGGTTTGGACGACGCCCATTTCTCTCGTTTGCTCCTGTGTGGCTCATTCAGAAAAGTTGAATGAGTCTTTTTTGCTGGCAACTTGTCACAACAGCCTATTATCCAAGGCTGTGAGAGCGTGCAACCTATCGCAAACTGCTGCCACAATGACTTTCAAGAAAATGTTTTTAATGCCTGCTCGGTTTTGTTCCTTTTCCTGATGCATGCATGATCTCTTTCAAAGGCAACAATGCATGTCAAGCTTTGATCGCCCTTACGACTTTGCCATTCCTTCTACGCACACTCGATCGAGATGTGGGGAACACCGATCTCAATATGCTATTCAATACGATACCTTCTTTTTTTCTCTCTCTTCTCCACCAGGATCTCTTTCCACCATCTTTCCAGGGTCAGGCTACTCAGTTCAGTCGAAGCTATCGCGGCAACGATCTCCGGGTTCAGAGAGAGGGAGGTGAAAAGAGGGGTGTCAAGAGAAATAAATTCTACCATACATGCATGAATCTCATGTAGAGTGATCTTGATTATGGTGAAAAACGCTTCTTCGCTCACACGATTGCAACATGCTCGGCTGAATAGAAGAGAGATGAATTCGTGCGGCGAGATCTATTGCTCTGAGGAGATATCACGGAGAATGAGGAGAGAGAGAGGGAAGGATATTACGTACATAGCACGAGAAGAAGTCTTTGTTGCATGCTCGAGTGGCCATGTCGAAATCATGTTTTGGGTAGATGCGTCAGAAGCGTTTTCACTTTTTAGCCTTTGTGCAGACGCAGTCACGATCTCACTACAGCAGGCCGGAATTTTAGGAGGATTTTGACAAAGCCCAGTGTTCCGCCGATCGGCAAATCGATGGAATCGATAGAACAAAACACATTTTTGGTCAAATTTCTTAGAGCAAGAGATGAAAATAAAAAAAACTTGTCTTCTTCTTCCTCTCCTGTCCCATTTTTACTGTGGAATGTGACCCAAACTCTTGTGTGTCGCGCGTTGGGCAGCGCATTGAGCAATATGGATTGTTGGAAGACCCACAGGGGGTTCCTCAATGTTCTCACACACCCTCATTCTCATACTGTGCAGAGGAAGGTCGTAGCTCGCCGACTCGCCCGGGTCCCTTGGGCAGAAGGGGGGGGGGGGTAATGCCTAAAAAAAGGAACTGCCTATGAGCCCCATTACTTGCCCTATTCATGAAATATCTCGCTGCTGGAAGAGAAGTTCTTTCCAACAGATGCATTCACCATTTTTTTTCTTTTCCAGCAGACGTCGTTGTCGTCATTGTACTTGTTTGTGTCTGCTGGCGGCGTTTGTAGTATCTAGCATGATCTCAAAAGGTATTTTCCTACCTCAACAATCTGCACTTAGTAGGGACTTTGCTAGCTCTGCTGCTGCCGCTCTAGGTAAAGAGGAGAGATGTCCAAATATTTTTATGATGTTTTGCTTTCCTTGTTTGAAAATAAGGAGCGATTTCTACTCGAAGCTCGCGCCAAAAATGTCCTTAAATGTCGGAATGCCTCTTTCTTTCTCAGTAATGTGTGTCAAGGAGCAAGAGGTGGTGCAGGAGCAGGAGCAGGAGCTGGAGCAGGAGCTGCGGCAGGAGCGCATGCGCTCGGCCAGTGATTTAAGGCCGAGGATAAATCTTTTCGGAGCAGCTGAAGTCGCGAATTTCTGGCCTGTGCGAACTTCTTGCGCTACCGCTCTCTTGGAATCTTGCGTCGCCATTGTATGGGCACTCGGAGGAAGAATTAATAGCGTGTGTGTGTGTGTGTGTGTGTTTCTCGTTCGCATGTGTGTGCCCTACATACATATACAGACGTTATGTTGCTTGTAACATGTTATACAAAAACGCTGAAAGTATCTGCGTGTATGATGAGTGAGGCATTTAGCCTCAGGATGGTCGTAGCATTGTAGCTTTTTGTTGGCATTCTTCATGGTTCAATTGCCTTGATACGTAAAAGTGAGATGATAGCGATGCAATATGCCTCGCACATGCAGAAGCGAAGCAAGTTCAAGGAGATAGATAACGCCGCAATGCGCATTAGAGATGTATCGAGCCGGTGTCTGGCCAACGTAGCCAAAGGTCCCGCATGAGAAACCACCTCGACTTTACAGAATCTAGATTTTCCGATCATTTTGATCTGTGCTACGTAACGGACCATAGCCGAGCCGAGCCTCCAACTGTGAAGCACCTTCCAACCGCACGTCCTCGGGCCTCGACGAGCCTTGTCGAGCCCAGCGGTATGTCTTGGAATGGTCGAGTAGCCCGTTGGATGCACCGTCGACACGTAGTGAGTCGCATGCGTGCCGTGCACGATGGGGCCCATGTGTCGACTCACTGAGGCGTACAGCAAGTGAGCATTAAACCATACAACAGATTCCCACTCCGGTCCAGGTAACTGACCTCGAGGAGTTTTTAGCATGAACCCTATCTCTCCATCGCTTCAGCTTACGTGAGAAAAGTTGGGGTTGTTTTTTTGCACATCTTTTCTCAAAACGGTGGTCGACTTTATAGTCTGCCAGAAGACTACTGTACGCACTGTTGTTTCTGTCCGCTGAAGCCGCAGCAAATTGACCAAAACCCACGCCCAGAGAGGCTCGAAATTAACCCCGAAGAAGGAGGAGGAGGAGGAAAGCATCATCAAGGGAACAAAAAACGCTAATGGCAACAACAAGAAGGCGGGATAAGAAGCCACTGGGGACAAAGAAGCAAAGTCTCTGGAATCTTGTTCGTTGTGCCCATGATTTAGGTATAGAATCACTATCGGACAAGCATCCCCAAGACCACACATTGTTTCAACCTTTGCCCTCAGGTGTGGGGACGAGAGCGTTGTTTGCTCGTTAGTCAAATTTGGGCGGAATCTTGTTTGAGTTGATGCTGACTGCGTCGTCCTACAAGCGTAGGCAAACATTTGACGAGTGTGTGTGAGCAAACAGCCGACAAAGATAACACACCTATTTACATAAACTGTATCAGCTCCTGTTGACGTTGATCACACTCTGCAGATGTCTGTGGGGCCTGCGGAAACAGAGGGTAACAAACTCAGCTGTTGAGGTCAAACTGAGGTCTCTTGTCATATTTCTTCCTCCGAGTGGAGGCAAACGAAGCAAAAAAGCACCGACTTTTGACAAACTGCACCGAGTTTTCTTTCTCCTCCGCTGCTGGGAAGAGATGAGCTAATTACGGTCAGTCCAGCAATCTCTTCTCTTTCTTCTCCATCACTTTGTGGTTGCTCGGGTACAAAGTTTTATGGCTCGTTGAAAAAGAGATGGTGGAAGCAAAAATATTGACTTCTTTCAAAAAGACCCCTCTTGTTCATCGCAAACAGGTGAAAACGACCTTTTACTTACCTGGATCGGCTGGCAAAAGGAAAAAAATATGAACCTCAGTCATGATATGAACGCAGCACAGTCGATCCGACTAAGGAAACCTTTGCTCTTTTTCGAGGTTGCGTGAACGCTTTGCTTCTTGGTGCACTCATGGTGGATGCAGCCGTCACAGCTTGAAAAAAAAAGAAAAAGAATCACCTGCCCTCACCTGATTTCTGGCGTTGGATTGCATGACTAAGTTTAATCATCTATCCACTGCAGTCAGACCCGCCAGAAAATTGTCCTGTTCCATATGATGTAATGGAAATGGAAGATTGCTATCTGACCGGAACATAAGAGTGACTCTATCGCAACCTGCATATCAGTATCAGTTCAACGAAGCCATAATTCAATGTGCCTGCAACATGCATGCAACCTTGACTTTCCATGTATTGAATGGTTCATATTTTGCGCATGGAAGCCTACTTACTCACAGTTCTAGGACAGGACACAAGTAAACATAAACGCAAGCACGACAAACTTCCTCTTCTTCCATACGTTCGTGCACGTGGAGAGCGTGCACTACGACACAGTGCGGTAATCAGATAATGACGATAGAAAACAAACCAGAGGAATGGGACGAGGAGGAATAATTGCAGCAAAGAGACAACAATTTTTTTGTATGTATGCAATGTGCTCTACCAGCGGCGATGCTTTTTTTTCTCTTCTTTTGCTCACTTTAAAAGTCTTGCAGAGAGAAGGCTTGAGTACTCTGTAAGTCTTCTTGGACTGGGACTTTAATTTTATCATTCTCTTTTTTTCCATAGAGAGAGAAATGACGGTGGCGTCTCATCAACCTTCTGTTAGGAGGTGTAAAAGGAATGGTTTGATGTTTCTTCGTGTATCACAGTCTGGAGTCAAAGTTTTGTAACGAAGAGGATATCACGGGGTCCTGAAAGACACAGTCAAAGCAGAGTTGAAACGTCCTGTGGAAATGTCAGCGGATCCCTACCGTTTGGCAGACCTCTATGAACTCCTCTATGGTGACGACTCCGTCTCCGTTGAGGTCTAAGCGCCTGAAGATCCGCTGCACATGGGTCTCCAGATCCTCCCTCTGAAACTGAAGAAACATCAACTTCTTCTCTACCACATGAATCACAGAAAATATAACGTGGCGAATACCCTGTGACAGCTCTAAGTGGGGGTCACGTTCGAGCTGGATGACTCGTGACTGGGCCGTAGAACTGTCAGTGTCATGACACCCGAAAATCCCTTCATTTCGTTGCCTCACACAGTGCGAAAATATCTGGGCTTTAGAGCCCCATAGCCTGAATATGAGAGACTGGAGGACCTAATGTTAGTGGATGCACTGCTGCTCTGCCTCAAATATCCTCCAACTAATAATGGAAATTAACTGGTAGGTTTTACTGCGCAGAAAAAGCTTTTTGCGAGACTCCAATTATAATTCTCCTGCTCCTAATAACAGGTGAAGAGTCTCCCTTAAGGTGTCGTCCTATGGGTACTTATGCACTCTCCACTAACCCAAACAGTTTAATAAAACTCCCTGCAAGACTCATTTACTTCCTACAGAAAATGCCGGGAAGAAGAATCAAGGTCGGCTGAGAGCACAAAGTATGAGCACTGAGCTTAAGGTAGGCCTGTGCCAAATGAATGCCATGAGGAGGCCGTCAAAGATACCCCTTCTGTTGTCGCGTCTTGTATAACTTGCTGAACACTTTTCAAATGTGAAATGAGTGCCTGAGGTGGGTCAAAAATTGTTGACTCAGCCTCAAAATAGAAGATATCAGTACGTACGTAAACGCATCAGTATGTACTGCATAAGTATGCACTGCATCAGTGTGTACTTACTGCATACCATTTGATGCACCGGTGCACACAGCGGCACTCGAGTAACCAGACTAAAAATGAAAGTTAACACGGCCATCTGCAGCGTGATTACTCCTACCACTGGACTCCCGTGCATGCCCATGAGCTCGTGGACGGCCACCATGACGTTGTGCACCTCGTGCTTGGTGATGAATCCGTCGCCATTCAGGTCGTACAGAGTGAACGTCCAACGGAGCTTCTCGTATGTGGTTCCGCGCAGGAGAGTGGATAAACTCACCAACATATCCTGAAAGAGCGAAGTCGTTGAAAGGGGACTTCCACCGTGACTGAGCCATTTACAGTTGTACTTTATAAAAGGAGACCCTTTTCTTTCTTCAGTCGATATATTGAATATTCAAATTGCCCATTTTACGGCGCCACTCCGTTCTACTTCTCTGTCGATCTACTGAAAGGTAGCGGCCATAGGAAAAGAGGACGCAATTTCTGTTCTATTTCATTTTTAAAATAAAGTCTGAGGAAGCGTTTACGCTGACGGACTTCTGCCATGGACGGCGACGTCAGGGATTCGTCCCGGTGTCGGGGTTTTCGCCACCCCGCAAGACGTCCGGCCGCCGGCGCAGAAGCACACACCCACTGGAGAGCGTTCATAAATATCGGTGGAGATATTTCAGTCACAATAGAACATCCCCTCTATCACAATTTCTTCCTAGATGAGCGCGCAGAGTCGACCAGGTTGCGAGTGAAGCATCGTGCGCGTGGTTGTATATTGAACAGTGCATTCGTTGTGCACGCATAGCGTACGTACATGTAGTATATGTACCTACAGGGTGTCTCATAGTTGGATTCATAGCTACTTGACTCAGCTACTTCAACTGGGCATGGACGAACCGTGTACTGTTGCAGCAAGGTCAGCTTCAGCGGCAGGCAGAGGCTGTGCTTGTACTGCAGTAAATTTCTATTCAAAAATCAAGGTCATCTGTCTGCCTTCTTCGGAAATCTTTATAAAACACCAGCTGAAGCTGAACTGGGACCGCGCTCACCGCTCGTTTTGTATACTCAATAAAGAAGGGAAATGAGTGAAAAGAAAAGATTTTAACTTCACTCGAGTGAACTTTTCTTTAAGTAATTTTCTTCAAAAGTGTTCTTCAGAAGTCCTTTAAAATGTCTACGAAACTGGCTCATGTTGGGGTCTGTTAACCGCTCATTTTATGCTCTGTGCCTATTTTACCGGAAAATCAGAGAGCACCTGATTCTCCTTAATGTCTGGCAAACTCCACCATTTCACTGAAGGGACGGTGACAGCTGTCTTAGCTTCTGCTCACACTTTGCTGTTTTGTTCAGGTCTGACCAAGTTCCTGACAAAGTTGTGCAACAAACATTTCTGTCGACGCAAAAGTGCTCCGATTCACAGCAAAACTCCCTCTCTTACGTATTTAAGTATCTTGAGGTAAGGGACCCAAACCGCGCTCGACACGAGACACCCTGTACAAAGCAAGCAGAAAGACGGCGCATCCACCTCCCTGATGCACTGTACGTATAACGCAATAGCATCACAAATGCATTAGGCTGTCGGTAACATGATTTATCGCTAATCTGATGTTTTGATACGCACAGAAAAGAATAAAATTTCCAGCCTCATCTCGGCAAATATATCCATGTGCAGCACTCACGTACCGGGTAGCCTCGATGAGTGAGGACAGAATTTAGGACATCCCTTGAAGAGGTGTTGTGGAGCTTCAAAGCCTGGCGTCGAAAGAACACTTAGCTCTGCGTAACAGGTGTGCTAGCCCCGGACTGCAACGCTCTCCAACGTTTGGTTCACGAGGGAGAGAGCAGTGGAAACTTTGTTCCGATTGATGGGGGTCGCCCTGTACGCACGTGCGGCCGAGTCCGCCGTTCGCCCGAGCAAGGGGGCGATGATGACCACACATGTGCTCGAGCCCCATCCGATATCCTCACTCATCGGCCACTTTCGCGAGCATCTGTACAGAACTTATCCGCTCTCACCTGTTTTCTCTCACCCAATGCTTTCTCGATGCTTCTTGGAGAGCAAGGAGCCAGCTGAGACTTTGACCATCTCATTAGAAGGCAGTTACTAAATCTCACAAAATCTTTCATTAACCTTGCTTCAGCCCCCGGAATCTTGGTCACTCCTTTGTGTGCGTCGTCGTCGTCCTTTGTTGGCCAACCCAATAACTGTTCCGCAAAGTCGTAGAATTGCGATATTTTCGCAAATGAAGCAGGAAAATAAAAATCTTTGTCACTATGAGCAGGCTGGCTCGCTCTGTTCATTGCCCTCACCTCCCGGAGCAAAGTTCTCACGTGACAGCGTGTTTGTCGCTATTGCGATGTTCTTTTCATGGGTCAATACTCGAAAGAGCGAACAGCGTAAGCCTTTGATAGCAAACTTTTTAATAGGGTTTTGCACTCCAGCAGCCTCATCTCAGTCGAGTGCTTAACAACTGTACTGTGTACACTTAAGCGCCGCCAAGTACGAGCAAGTTTTGCTATGGGTCCGGCAAACAAAGCACCATTAAATTTAAGCATTCGAGCTGACTTAGCTGATCCAATTCAGGTGATGCAATCAAGCAGCGCTCACGTTCTAATTAACATCGGACGTTTGACCTCGAGTCCGCCCTCAGCTGTACTGTGCACAACAGGGTTACTCGAAAGTTCTGCTATCCAGCTCCCAAGTACAGTACGTAAATAGGCATATGAGTCGTCTATTCGAAAGCTACACCAGATTGGTTGCGCGTGGCCCCGAAAATCTCATTTAATATGGGCACCCTTGGCAGAAATGACATCCTCAAGATAGTGATCCAGGGGAATGGCGTCCCATGAGCCCCCATCGCGAGTACGCACCGTATGCCAACATTGTCTTGAAAAAAAAATGTGAGTCAAGCATAGAGGGGAGACCTGTGATTCTAAAGAAAGCTTGAGTAAGAAAACTTTCCTACAACCCTGTAGAGTACGTGTGGTGTAGTCGTGTAATGTCCCGTAATGTTCGTGACACTTTGTGACAACAATATCTGGCAGACCATTGCAACACATTAATGGAGGCAGGGAGCAATAGCAATTAAGCCAGACTTTAAGTCCAGTCTAGACTGCACCAGGCTGGTACGAAGGCCGGGAATTTTTATGAGAACTTTATAATAGGGATTTGTAGTGCCAGCAAACACTGATCTCGTTTGAAGGCGATTTAATTTGCTCTAACTGGTACCAAGTTCGTTCATTCATTCCGTCTCCAGCGACCCCTAGAATTAGAAGTGGCTGCATGCAATAACGTGAATCGAGAGGGAGGAAAGTCCACGCCAGCCAACGAGGTCATGGAAGGCTAGTTGATGTACCTACGGAAGCTGTTCATGCGGTCGACGTCCCCCTGGGTGGTGTGGCACTGAAAATTCGGAGCAGCAGAGGCAGCTGTCCTGACAGCGCCTCGATCATCTTCACTCATTTGCCTAGGCAAATGTTTACGGACGGACGCGTCAGCTCTGAAGAAGCGGAGGAAAATCGAGAAGTAGGAAAGCAATTTAATGGGTAGACGAAACCCTTTCCACATCACAAAGGACGACGCAAAATGGCTTCCTGATGGCAAGACAAATCTGGCGCTGTCAGCCCTGACCCAAGGACGGGAAACCAAGGACCACCGGCACATACGCGTGGGGTTTATGTCCTCGTTTCCATTACGCCGGGTGTCGTACGTCGGGTCCGTGGCATTCAGTTCTCTCGTTCTTTTTCCCATATGTGCGTCGTCTCCCACAAGAAAGGAGGGATGAGACCTGAGTTGGCTTTCAAGGAGGGCAACAGGAAGAGAGAGAGAAAGGCTTAGAAACCCATCAAGGCCTCTTTGCTGTCACTGTGCAGGACGTAGACGCACACACATATGTGCAGTGTCACAGACGCGCATTACGCACCTGTGGGTAGCATTTGTACATACATACATACGTGCACACAAACACAACATTGGACTCCTGGACGTCCATGTCCCATATCAAAGGGGTTTTTCTTTTCCATGGGACAAGAATAGAATTGAGATAAGAAAGCTTCCGGAGAGGATGGAAAAGAGGAGGAGGAGGAGGAGGGGAGGAGAAGGCATAATAAAAGGAGGTTGTGTAGAGCTATGATGGATTTTTTTTCACTGGATTATGTCTTTATGACGACGTGATTGGACAGCGATGAGATTTTCATCCACGTCAGAAGTATTTTGTCGATGCCTCCGCTGCACCGCACACTTTGATTCAGCCAGCATACTGATTTGCGCCAGAGAGGGAGAAAAATGTGTGATTCACCCTAAAATCGGGTCTCTGGGAACAGAGAACGTACTGTATGAGCCAAAAGTAACGTCAGCCTGTGCAGTTGGGGTCAATGAGTTGTTCCAGCTTGGTCTAGTTCGGAAAGGTCCGTGGACTCCCTTGTCGATGTACTGCGCCATGCAGTCTGCGTCGATCCCTGACTTTTAGGAGAAGCACACATTTTCCCCCCCACGCTCACCACTCCATATTCATGTGTATATATGATCTTTGGCTAAGAATGTTAGGCCAACGATCATATGTGTTATGTAAGCTTACTCTGTGTATCCAGTCCCGCACAGTCCACACACCCATATATACACACACGGTCCAAAGAAAACAGTGAATTATGTCTGACTCACCCTGAAGCTAATGGATCCGTTTCTGCTAGCGTCGAATGCCTTGAAAACGTGATGAGCATAAAGTGAAGCATCTGCAAAAAAGTAAATTACAGTGAAATCCGGGTAAGCCTGATATGTGGATCAGCTTATTTTTGCCCGTCCCACTCAAGTGACTTTCGATAAGCATGATGTTCAGTAACTTTCGGTAGGAAAAAACGGCTGAGGAGACCGCATTTTATGCATACATTTTGTCACAAGAGGTCAAAAGCAAGTTGCATTTGCTGTAAGTCTTGAAGACCAAGGTCAGATTTACATTAGACTTTTTGGCGAGACTAAAAGCCTTTTGTAAAAGCTAGAATACAGTTCCAACCAATGCTTTTTGGGGGCCACGTCAGAGAAATACTGCTTGTGTGATTTTTCTCCTTGCCAATTCAACTTTTTTTTGACAAAGATTTATCACACCATTCTTGTATGCACCAACACCACATAGGTAGGTACGTGCATGCACCATCTTATACATACGCAGGCACATCTGCCGTCCATGCACTGGACTCGCACCAATCCAGATACGCAAAAGTTGCGGCTCAGTCCTCTCTTGAATCGAGTCATCATGCTTATGTGGATTTCACTGTATGTGAAGCATTGTGTGCATTGTGTGCTTGGCACACAGCACATTATCCAAACGTATGAGGTCAAACTTGTCGAGGCAGAGCACAAAAGGAATTGACTTACTGCCGTGGGGAAAGAACTTGGCATATATTTCCTTGAATGTGTCTTCTTGCACAATGCCTCCAGGACATTCCTGAAAAGAGGCAGTAAAAGCGGTTAGTACTCGGATTACACAGGTGCTCCGCAGTCCACTAACTGACTGCAATGAACGCGCTCGCAGTTACAACTCTTCCCTGCCAGATTCTTGCCAAGTCCAATGCCACCCCCGCTCAATTCGCAGCCAAAAGTCTCTCTCCATTTGCCTGATTGTGCGCTCTACTGGGGCTATCACGAAAATGAAACGCTTATCACTCGACCAAATCACAGGAAGGTCGCAAGAGGAAGGAAAGCCTTTTTATCTCTTCTTTTCTGCCTCGTTTTTCATCTACTGGTGACAAAATTGGAAGGTGGTTCGCGCAGAAGCCAAATGAGACGTCAGGAACGAGTGCGGTCGAGTGGAAAAAAAAGAAATGGGGACGCACCGAGGTCATAGGAAAAAGAAATTCCAGAAATGACGATCCAGCAATGTTTTCCCCCCCCCCCTCTCCTTTTTTTCCCCCACCCACACGCACCCGCAACGTCGGATTGGGGGCGTTGGCGGAGGCAACCGACCACTTTCTGCACGCTCGAGATCGGGAGCATCTCATGCATGGCCGGATTCGTTCCAGACCCGAGATCAGTCCTTGGTCAGTGCTCGCACACACCCGCGTCGATCCAATTCTTTCTTTTTTCTTTGCACTTCCCCTCGATCGCGCAGTCAATCTTGTCTTTACGGACGAAATCCTGACAGCATTTAACGGCATGAATTACACGCAAGTAGAATCTTCTCCGCTGCTTTCTAACAGTTTTGTCGTCGATAAGCCCCAAGACTGGTGAGGAAGTCAGCGTGAGATCGTTCAGACGTGAGAAGATGAGAATCTGAGAGAATCGATTTTGGCAGGATTTTTTTATTCGTTCGTGAGGAGAAAGGAGAGACAGGAGGAGGACACCGAGTCCGTGGCTGCCGCCGCCGTCGCCGCCGCCCTCTTTTTGATTGAGGAGAGAGATGAGGGAGCGAAGTAAGCAGCTGAGACGCACGCACTCACTCACACACACACGCACGCACGCACGCACGCACGCACGCACACATGCCCAAAAGTTTTCTCTCTCCTGGAGGAAAGAATTTGTGCTGCTGGCGCCCTCGAAATCGAATCCGACGATGCGGATCGGAAATAAAGCCGATAAGAGCTCTCTCCTCAACTAGGAGATATAGAAGGGGAGGCCACAAATTTGGTCACGTAGACGGAAAAAAAGAGTGCATAGTAGGAGGGTCACACGTACTTTCCAGTCCATGTTTTGTGCAAAGGTGAGCTATTTCAAGGACTTCTTAGTCACTCAGGAGAAAGCCGCAAAAAGGCTGTCGGGAAGTGGAAGCAATTGCTCGTGTCATTATGTGGGGAGGCATTTCCTCCTCCGCAGGCAAATTGAGGGAAGGCAAACATTACTTGGGCCGTCACTTTTGGTCCCAAAGCTCAGCCGCAACAGTCGGAGAAGGCGACGAAGAGACTTGCCGGGTCCAGAACGTGCAGTAGGACTGAGGTCCTTGCAGATGAAACAGCTCTCGAGCCTCACAGGGTGGCTGGGAATGAGCGAGAATGGGTCTACGTGCAGCCGCGATGCCACGGTACTTGACTCTGTTGCCGCCATTCCATGTTCATCTCTGACCAGATCTCTGCCGTCGCATTGAGGACTTGGGTCCGAACCACTGCAGACCTGGGCACGACGCCCAGACGCAGCAGCTGCGCAGGGCACGAGTACTTCTTCCACCTCGGCCCTCAGTTGCCCTCGTCGGACATGTTTGACGAGCACCCCAGTCGTTTTCGTGCGCGGAGTCGGTTTGAAGCTAATCTCTGTACCACTTGTTCTCCGAAATCAGTGCGTCCGACGAGAATGTCAGGTCGAACATGCCACTAACTCAAAGTATTCATAGGCTGACTTGCCAGAGGTCGGGTATATATTTGCACAGCATTCATTCTTTCTTCTCTCCTCCACTGCAATCAAGTTCTTGTTCATCTCACCAACTTTCTTCTAGCCGAGATCGTCATGATAAGCAAGACTTGGGTTAATTAGAAGGAAGTTAGAAAATCTGATAGCTTTCAGTGCAGCCTGGATCGTCTTCAGTGGCAAATAGCGACGACGTGTGGGACATTTGGCCATTGGAAGTGTGTGAGTCCTTTCACTAACACACCACTTTACCATGAAAAGGTCCAGTAACGATCCTTTCTCTCCCTTTCCTGGTAGGGCAATAAGCGCGCCATTACACCGAGATTGCTGTGATGATGACAATTACTGTAATGGCTGCACCGCACTGCACTCGCTGCACTGGATGCAAGGCAAGATCACGTACATCATGGAGCGTGCACTGTCTTCGACTCGTAAATAAATAAGGGCTAAATTTTAGGATTTTTCACCATTTGCCGCTAACTTGGTCTGACTTTGATGTGTGCCAGAAGCAACGCGCACAGTGATGCATTTCGGTGCGTAGCGAGTGCATGCCTACTGTACATATGTACATACATAGAGTACAGTAAACGCTTCGTACTATGTGGAGCACTTACATCACCTGCAGAAGGCAGCAACAAAAACAGCCTTTTGCTTTTACACGACTTTGCTAAAAGGGGGTTCAATCTGACGAAGAGGAAAATAGCCCTTAGGACAGAGGATACGTACGAGTAAGATTCCGCCCACCTCTCTTGTTTTTAGACTAAGGGCACTCTTCAAAAAAGCAGGAGCAATTTTTCCCCTACAAATTTAATAAAAAAAACTTTAGTTGGTGCTTGCTTCATCCAGGGCTTTCGCGCAAGAAGTGAGCTACACCGCACCCGACTCCGAGCCCCAAGCTGCGAGGCTGCTGTACACGTCTGTCCGTGCGTATCTTTGCGTCCTCGTACGACGAAGCAAGAGGCTGATTAATAGCAAAGACGCCTTAAAATTCAAAAATCCTCGTTGCAATAAAAAGAAGATGTCTCAGAAAATGGATTGCGCGCGGTAAAGGTTGGAGGAGCGCCCAAATCTTGATGTGACTCAGTTGTTATTGTCGTGCACTTCGCTCGCGTGTCCTGCTCGTATTACCGGGTGCCTCTATGTATTCTGCACACCGTCCTTATCCGGATTGCCAGTTAAGATAAGCAGCAACTTCCATTCATCTCCCTCCCTTCTCCACCTAGGAAGGAAGATTACCAAAAAACTGCTTTTCCCTCAGAAAAAGGAAAGAATAATGCTCAAAACGATAAAAAGGAGCTTCTCTGGCGCTTATGCGTGGGAGGGAAGCGAGAAACCTTAGGCGTTGAAAATCCTCTCATGTTTAGGAACCACTGGGGAGGCAGGATTTTCGCATATCTACTTTTAGGTACTCCTGCAGAAGAGATGACTGCAAATTTTTAGGACCTCATTTTATGGACCTGCGCCGCACCCCCGACCTCATATGCACACACGCATCCAACCCCCCTCAGGCTGTGAACTAACATGACATCGTCGCCACTGCAGATAACCTTATGTAGTCTCGTACGGTTTGAGATGTGGCAGACTGAAAATAATCTTCGAAGTCGCGCATTTGTCCTGCTATAACAGACTTTGTGACACAAACCGATTGAGACAGTCAAGAAGACAGGACGGCGTCCTTCGCCTACGCCACTATTCCTGTCACTAACCAGAGTAGGCTGGGGCCGGCCGGGTGCTGAGCGGTAAGTCATACCGCCAAAATGAATGGAGCAGTCTAGAAAAGGCATTTTAGTCACTCTCGTGCCCTATTTTTTTGCACTGCACCCAAGTCCGTGCTCATATTTGCCCTGATTTTCAGTCGGGGCGCCTGAATTTCCGTGCACTTCTTGCCAGGAGGAGAAAGCTACGCCCTTTTTTTTTCTTTAGCTAACCACGCCTTAAGCACAGTATTTTGAAGAATGTGCATCGACACATGAAGAATGGATACGTTAACTTGACCTTTCAGCAGTCTCGCGGGAAAGCGAGGGAGAATTTCTCTATCAGACCTTTCTTTTTGTTCCTTTCCCTGCGACAACGACGATAACGGGGGGGTCCGAAGAGAAATAAAAAGGAGCAAAAATTTTTGACAACCCCTCGTAAGACACACGCGCGCTCACACGCGCGCTCACACGCGCGCTCACACGCGGCCCAGAAGCCGGTAGTTGGTTGACATAATCTCGGTCAACTCTGCCTCCTTGTGTGAAAATGAATCCAGGTGTGACGATTGCTACAGGGACAAAAGGTGAAATCGATAGGTTTGTGCCTCGTGTGAGGGAAACTATCGATTCTTGATCCCATGTGAAAAGCGAGCTGCCAGGTCAGGGGTAGCTTTGCCCGTGGGAAGGAATTCATCCGCGTCGCCCATCATGTCTTCGTCTGATGAGCAGGACTTTATTTAAGCCGGCGGACTGTGCACATAACGTCAGCACGATGCGTTTGTGTGAAGTTCACCAATATGAACAGGTGAGTCAGACGTAAGATGACTGTCTTGGTTGTACAGGGCCCACAATGCCCATTCCGGAACGAAGAACGACGAGCTATTGTGCGTGGAAGCAACCATTGGACCCTTGAGAGTGGAGAGCAATGACAAGCTGATAGATAAAGTGGAGGCAAAAAAATCTGCTACTCCAGGGGTCTTTTTTCCTTGCTGACTGTGCAAAACCCGACAAAATCGCTAATGTACGTATACAGGTTTACGAGCGCGTACAACTAGTCATTCCACCTTTACGTGCGTACAATCTCGATTACCGTTTTACCCCGTTTCTTTTTTTATATGCCCTGTAATGTTCTGTATGTTCTGGAAATCGTCGTGGGGAGCAAAAAAGTTGCTTCAGCCTCAAAACGAATTATTTGAGTAGAAAATGGGTAAGTTTTGTGGAGCTGAATATCCTTTATCAAAATTACCATAAGTCACAAACACCAGCTAAGGCGCCATTAGGCTGGCAAGGGGTGTTCAGATGCTTTCTGCACTTACCAATTCTGCTAGCTTCCTTTGGAAAATGCCCTTCATTCGGATATTTGTTTAGAAGAGGCGGGTGATTTTTGATACCAATCGATCTGGCTTTTTGTGCCATGAATATTTATTGCACTGTTTTACCCCAGCTGCATGAATTCATTCAAGAGCGCAGCAAGGTTGCAGCTCGTCCCTGTACTGTTCGTGCGATGCTCAGCTGTGCAGTACCCCCAATACAGGTCCCTTAGCATAGCGCTAACGCATGTTTTGGCCCAAAAAGTTATGCTTTCTACTCTGGAGTGATCTCTTATGGAGAAAATTTGGATTCTTCGCCAAAATATGCGTCAGCGCTTTGCTGGCGGACCCTGTCTGTACAGTGCTGCCCAGTCAATGCACATGAAAAATGGTAATCAAGGCTGTAGGTAGGTAGGTTAGGTAGGTAGAGGCAGATGATTCTGGCAGAGCAACTGCTCGAAAAGCCTTGCTCATTCAAATTTGAACACATCACACCTACTCCATCGGGACATATCTCAGAATATCGCATCTGCCCACCAAGAACGGTGGGAATTTGACTAAGGAGCGGAAAATTTGAGTGGCTTCTCACCTGCTTGAACCCCCTGTACATGGTCCGAATCTCCTCCTTGGTAAACTTTGTCTCCCTGAGTAGCTGCTCGAGCTGCACGGTCCTCTTGTTCTGCACGGCCAACCTCTGGGCAACCATTTCCTGGATGTCGAAGCCCAGGTCCAGGGAGGCCGCGTCGGAGCCCCGGTGAGACATTTCGATAACGCCTAAGGCCTCTTCTTTCTCAGCTTCATCGCAATGGAAACAATTTTCGTCAACGTCTGAAAGGAAAGTTGAGAGAGAGAGAAAAAGTTGGCTTTTGTTTCCATGAGCACCAATGGCAGTCGACATCAGGTCTTTTTTCCTTCCCTCAGATCTAACAAGTGGCCTTTTAGCGTAGGAAAAGCCTCAGCTAAGAGAGGTGTGCACTTCTCTTCCTACTACAACACATCGTCTCTGCTGTCCCGCTGCTATTATTTTCTCTTATCCCACATAGGCAGAAACAGCAGTACAGTACACTTATTGTACAAAAGCAGTGACACTCCATATTTTTCTGAGGAGAAGAGTGGAGACGACATTCCTTGTCACTTAGTTCTAAAAGCTCCCTAACCAAGAAGATTTTACGTGCAATCTCTGTTTCAGTCAGTCAATACTGCAACCCTGCGTCTTTAAGGCCGATGGCGGAGTTGCTTACATAAAGTAAAAGTGATCTCTCTCTTTCTCTCTCTCTCTGCGCCAGAAATGGGGTGGATTTAGAGGATTTGAGGCATGCGCGAGGATGAAGTGCTTTTGAATAAGTCTCCTTTGCAGTACCAATATATGAAGTGGTGCCTCCAGACTGCCAAATCTACTAAAGTAGCTTCTTCCCCGTAACTTTTGTGTCTATTCAATGCTTTTCGGTAAAGTCAATGAAGAGAGCCCATCTTTTATTCTCCGAGCAGGAAAGTAAACCTTTACAGCGGCTGCGCTAGCTCCCCTTTCACGACTAACCTATAAAAGATTAATTCCAGCTACATTTTCTATTGAGGGCAAAAAAAACTATCTTGAGAACCAGACTTTTGCTTTGTCACTGGGAACTTTCGTGGTTCGAGAGGTTCTCGTTGCTTGCCCATAAGCGAAACCGGTCGTTCAACCGAGACTCACGTCCGAGGCCCGATTAAATGAAACAGAATAAGACTCGGTGCAATAGTCTTGCTCATTGTGTGAGAAATCTTCCATGGCATGAAGGATAAGTTACGATGTAGCGCATAAGTGCGTATGGGCGGTTCCTTGCTCAAGTACAGTTCATACGCACGCCACAGAGTCGGCACAAGCATCTCATGGAGAGGGGGAGGTCAGTGCTGCTCACTGAGAGTCAGCAACCTCCATGACCTCGTGATGGATGCCACTGTCGATGCGTGGAATAAAATCCCAGATGAGGCTGTGCCAACCAGCTGCGAGTCATTGGGAGAAGCTCAGTCATTAATAACAGAGGTGGTCGTCGTGAGCAAAAATGGTGGCACAAAATCCATACCCTCCGTCTTGATATTCTAAAAAAAGCTTGAGTTCTACTCAAACTGTTGATTGTTATCAAAATGTACGTCTTTTTTTGGGATGCCATTGCGGGCAACTCCTTTTTGTCATGCCGTAATCATGATGCAATGCCACAGTGCAGTACTTACGTACAGTGCGATGAGCGCAGAAAGTTTGGACTCACCGAGTGAAGTAGTTTTACTTTTAAAAAAGTTATTGGGAGGTCTCGGATAATTAATGTAAATTATGGGCATGACATTGCTGCCTCACTAGAATTAGAGTTACTGTAACATGTGATGTGATCTCAAGAAGGCACCATCATACTGATCAAGGAACGTATTCAGGGATGCTTGTAGAGTGGCGGAAGTTGTGTTCTCCGACGAGGCCGAATATGACAGCACGGTTCGAACAGGAAGATGTTCATCCCGAATAAATCATCTAGCAAGGGCAGGCCAGTCAGTGATCTTTTGGTCTGAGCCTGAACTTTTTGCTCTCACTGTGAGATGTGCTTAGCCCCCATTCACTTCCGTCATGGACGTGTGCTTAAAGCGTATCTGCAGCGTGTATGTCACGATGATCGTGCAGCCGAGCATTCTTCTGTGACTGAACCAGGAAAAATGTGACTTACGAAGTGTTTTTTTCCTCTCCCTAAAAATCTTGGCCTTTTTATCCGCATTGACTGTGTGTATTGCAGAAATAAATACCGTGTGCGTCTAGGTACGTCCATGTGTATGCAGTAGCCTCCTTATAAGGAGGCGCTCTCCTCCACCCTCTCCAGCTGCGACTGCTCCAGTAGTGCTGACAGACGAATGTGCGCAGAACATGCAACAATGCGAAAAAAAGCCTTTTTCGGGCCTGGAGGGGGAAGCCCTCGTAGTAGGCAGCGAGGGCGAAATTGAGGTCTCCCCCCCCTCTCCTCGCCCGTGACGCATAAGCGCTGACCCTTTGACGATTGTAACCTGGCCTGGGAATCCTTGGCATTGTCGTGGACATTTGTCAAGGGTAGGAAATTGCAAACCTTTGCAGGACTGATGTATAAAAGACCTTTGTAATCTTGGTGTTTTTATGCAGAAAGAGAGCGCCAGAACTTGGCCAAAAGCTCTTTCTGCAAGCTCCATTCGTGCCATTTGGCCGACTTGCGTGACCGGCGAAATGGATAAAGTTAATGCCTTTGATAGGTATTGCTTGAGAGAGAGAGTGAGAGAGAGTGAGAGAGAGAGAGAGAGAAACCAACTTTAGTAGAATGCTGCTTCCAAGCAGAGTTACTATTGTAATGCGTCTTTTTTTCCCAGAAGGACGTCGTTAAGTTCGCCTGACTTAGCAAATCCTAAAATTGACAATCCGGGAGGACAACCATGATTGGTGAAGAACAGACGCATCTTTGCTGCATTGCTGACTGCAGATTTCAATCTGGAGACGAATTTTGCACAAAGAGAAAACCCTGTTTCCCCCCCCCCTGACAGTCCGGGGTGGCCTCGAGGAGAGTGCAAGTAAAACAAACGAAAATCTTCGACAATTTACATAGTTTCAAGTCACGCACAAGTAATGAGCAGCCAAGTTATGCGCGAACGTGTGTGCGGCAGACGGAAGAATACAGACCACAGACGGTGAGTAGACTGCGAAGGAAAAAGCACTCCTATTAGTCCAAGCTGACGTAAGGGACATTTTTTGAGGCCACCTCCTTATGTACCAAATGACACTCTTTGTTTTCCCGTAAAGACGATAATGGGTACCCAATATCAAAGAAGGGACTCCCCTTCTTTCTTCTTTCGTCCTAATACCTGCTTGACACTTGGGCAAGGACTGTGTGGACGTAGACGTTTCATCCGGGGTGCGACTACAAAAAGCATGTCTAATGCCAGGCAGTGCGCCTGACAACACTGGTACCAACCCGTTGACCTCGCTCGTGGCCCCGACGCCCGACTGCTGACAAAGCCCTCCCCAGTTGAGGTGTGACCCCTTCCCACCGGGTTTCCCCAACCAACATGACTATGCCTCACACTGCTGATGACCTCGGCGCACGGACACAAATTCATGTCAGGGATGCATTGGTCGTGCAGCTACCTGACGTCAAAAGCGAGCAGTGCTAAAGGCGAGCAGCAGAAGTTGCACATGACCGCAAGGGCAGGCCTTTTCGGCCCTCCAGAACTTGACACTCTTCTCTCCGCTCGGTTCTTCTTAGCCCAGTCCAAAAATAGCACAACTTGCATTAACGTGTCTCAGTGTTGAGGAGCAATTGTTGTTGCACATCAAGTGCGGCTTGTTTGCCTTTACAGCAGGAAAAAAGGGGACAAAACAGAACACAACAATCAGAGCGTGTATGTAACTTCAATGCCCAAGGCGACGCATCCTTGTACGTGCGTTGCATGCAGCACATTCTGCTGTATTGTGTTAGCATTAAGTACCGGTGTATCCTATATGCATTCTGACAGCAGCATTGTATCTGTGGGTATAAAAAGTAATGAAATGCAAGGAGGATCCTTTTGTCCAGCCCAAGTACTCATTCTCACCACGTTCTTGCAAGGATCTCTCGCTGGTTCGGCATCTTTCTCTCTCTCTCTCTCAATTTGTATGTGATGGAGAGAATGGGACAAGAGACCAAAGCTGTTCTGCGGGGGAGGTTATTTTTCTAGAGGAGAATTCTGAGTGTTTCCCCTATAATTGTAAATTTGTTCCAGGACGAATCCTGCAGGTGCTGCTGTCGAGGCCACGTCCTCCTTGTGTTCGTTGAGCTGCAGGCCTCACTTTCTTGGATTTTCCAGTCGATTTAAGAAATGGGCATCCCCTGGATTAAAATATCCAATCCTGACAAGAATTGATGTGTTCCAAAGCGTCGTGCTGGGCAGGAGGCTTGTACGTAGAATGCTGTAACCGCTCAAACCGCTTAATTTTCTAAGCAAAAGGATTTTCTTTTACCTCAGCACGTCATCGACTTGCTGCTCCCTTCTTGTGCCTCAAGAATAGTCCTCAGCAGTTTATGCATGCAGTATTTAGCCGAGCAAGCACGTCCTTTATAGTGAGAAGAATAGAGGAGCACATGTTTCTTTCTATTCGTCAGGTTCTCTCAGGACGCACAAAAAAGTGTTGTTTCTAAATGTTGCTCCCAAATGCAGCGCTATTGTGCAGTACTGTTCTGCCGGCCATTGTACACCCCCGTATGCATGCATGTACACGCGCTGGCCTCGGCCACGCATTGATTAGTCTGCACGTGGGGGATTGAGATGATGCAAAACAGACAAACACGCACTCTATATGTGTACAGAAGAACAGGGCCAATGTGAAGGGAAAGCCTTCAATAATATTCCTCTGTACCTCCACTTAACCTTGGGGAAAGTTTGCATCGTCGAAACGGTGATCCAACTAATGCGTCTGCTTCTTCATATGTCCCCGAATAGATGTTTAAGTTTTGCATACCACAAACTCGTGATAGAAGAAAGCGGGTGAAAGATGCTGTCAGAGAGATTTTCCTTCACAGCGACCCTCGATTACTCACTGGCTTAGTAAAAGAGGGGTTCCTTGCCTGGATTTAAAAGGGGGGGGGGAAGAAAGACAAGATATGTTTATATTGAAGCTAACGACTACTAATCTACCCAGCTTCTTCGTATGTAATCCCTTCTTTCCCACGGTCGTATAAATTACGGCAGCTAAATCATTCCACAAAACGACACCATGCGTGAAATATGGCCTGGAAGGATAGATGAGAATTTGCACTAGGCCTATATACTTACACTGAGGAGAATTTTTAGCACAGCTTCCATTTTTGGAGCCGATGAGCAAGATCAATGGGCGTACAGTGTTTGGTCCCTCGTGATTGAGAGCTCTCTGCGAAGGGCAAGATGAGCAGAGTGCGTTCAGAAAGTTGGGGTCGTAGGAGATGAATTGGGGAATAATTTTCCATCTTAACTGTGTTCGACAATGGGGGAAATTGGTGCCCTCCCACACACAAAAATAACTGCGTAATTCATTCAACAGTCAAGGCACTCGAGTAATTGTATGAGAGGCATGCATTTGAGACGTATTGCAGTTTTTTTGCTAGTCATTATAGATTACGTTATTGAAATGACACGAGATCTGCATAAGAGTAACTAACATTTAAAGCTTCCTTTCTGAAGTAAGATTGCCATATTGCACGCAGATCACTTCATGCATATATGTTGCGATTGCTTGTACCTTATTTATGGTTGCAGAACATCTGGGGTGACGACAAACTTTGGGGAGGTGATGAGGTTTAAGTGATGAAATGAATGAGCTCCTAACGCAGAATATCATATCTTCCCTACCTTTCAGTCACTCGTACAGTTCCTACACTGTTGGAAATGAATACTTACTTTCATGAATAATAGTGATGCGATTCCTTCCACCCCTAAGAAGTGGAGCATGTGGCACATTTTTAAAGTAATGTCTGATGCCCCCACCAACGGCTTGTGCAGGGTAGCACCGAACGGGGCATTCGGCGTGTGAGCACATGCATGTCTGGCTCACTGTACAAGTCGCAAGATTATCTTCCTTTCAACCCTACGACATTGGTTTAATGGTGCATCTCAACGAGCTGCAGTGCTGCAATGTGCATGTCACCGACCGCAGGTCATTCGACGCTGCATAAGGACGGTTTATATTGTGTATATGGGGTGTAAGGGACCGACCACAAAGATGGGCCGACAGTAAAACAATCATATCGCATAACTCGGCAGTCGGCAAGATCACAAGATCATCTGGACCTCTGAGGGCTTACTAAAATTCTGACAAGGACCAACATGGAGACGGACACCAGGGAGGACGTTGAGCGCGCACATACGAGATGAGGGGTGGCGGGTATCTGGCCGATTTTAATTCCTACTTCCTTCAGAAGGACGCCCCATTCCCAATTGCCGGCAGAAAAAGCGCGGTGGCGCCCGTCCAGGATCCGGATGCAAGGACAGAATGCAAGACAGGCAAGACCAGGAGCCAGATAACTGGACATGTCAGAGTGACGAGAGCCAGGATCTGAAATGCGCGTCCAGCCCGACAAGTTATGGCCCTTGTGATGGACGCCTGTGACCCTTTCTCGTGCTCATCCGCCCAATGCTCTCCTTGGCATCGTTCTCCAATTTGGTTCTTGCGGGAATTTTGGTGAGCTGTCAGGGATGAGGCCCAAACTTGCTGACAGCTAAATTTTGTAACACACGGACGTGCCCAATTACGCGTATGCCAGTTGAATCGTTCTGCTGTGGGCCAGACTTTGGGCCCCGACGCTTATATTAATAAATGTACTGCAAGTGCAGTTGGGTATAAGAAGAGGAGATGCGTTTAGGGCAGACAAATGACTCGGTCGACTTCAGTCCATGGAAGGAGGAAAGAAAAATGAATGGACAATGAGCTAGCACAGTTTTTTGTCTCCACTTTTTCTTCGTCTTTTTCTTCTTCTTCCTTCTCAAGATTGAGCAAAATCCGAGACAAGAGAGTAGAAAACTGGCGGAGGTGAGGAAAAAAAATAACATTATCGTTTTACCTTCGCCTTCTCCTCATTTTGCCTCTCGCGGACTTTTTGCTCGCCGCGACAGATGGTGCAAGCGTTGTGACGTCGTCGATGGCGGAAGCATCGCTTTCCTCCCCATCAGATTTGTCACTCTCGTTGGCCTTTTTTGCGTCACATCCGGACGAGAAATTCTGGCTGTCCTCCCGACCAACGACTCCGCGATCAAGACGGCCTCGTCCCTTCTTCCTCCCAGGCCTTCTGACACGTCGCTGTTGCTCTCTCACCAACGAGAATCACCTCTGGAGGAAATGCCGATGACGTCTCTGCTTCGCTCCTCCTGCCGCGCACGTAGGCGCCGCGAGTGCCTGCTGGCGTGCGAGTTGTACGAGTCCGAGTGAGTGATCAGGCACACCAAGACCCCGGGGGCGTCTCATGGGAGCGACCGGGCGAGTGCACCAGCAAGTGGCAACTGACAAAAGGCATTCGAGCTCAGCGGCGGTCGCTCAATAACTGGACGACGACGAGGAGAGAAATGACAGAGTGAGAGAGCGTTCGGCGAGTACGTTCACTGTACAGTACATCCGGCATAACTAGAGAGAGAGATCGAGCAAGAGGAAGGGGGAGGAGAAGGCAAACGAGATGTCTGTTCATTCACACAGACTTTGCATTTTCCCCGGGAGATATTTTCCTCTAGAAAGCTGTCTTTGATTGGGTGGGCCATCGGCCAGGGGAAATAATTTTCTGCGGAATTTTCGCGCCCCCACGCCCGCATCGACAGAACGGGGTGATGGAGAGCGGCATGTGTGATTAATATGCAAAAAGGCCGACTGCAGTCGGGCCTGGGCGGCGTCGAGCAGACACTCCGAAAGGAACAATTGAGATTCCTTTATAACAATAACGACGGGGTCGCAACGTTTGCGTTGCTGCCAGCTCGATTATCCTTGAAGAAAGTTTCGCGCGTCAACGTGAGGACCAAGTACTACGTGGAAACGCACGAAACGGGCCGGCTACTGCATCGCTGATGCTATTCTGAGGGGTAAAAAAGACTGCATGAGCAAAATTAATGATGTCTTCTTGGGCACCTTCACTTTGTTTCCCGTCTATCTGTACGTGGAGGGAGAAATGGGCATCGTTTGCTTCCTAGCTTGGTACGTAACGTTCTCACAAATTTCTCCCACCGACGGGAAAGGAGCTGCATTCGGCACCCACAATGGGGACAAAAATGTCATTGCTTGTGATCATTTGTGGCAACGAATGTCACTCGTACACCACAGTAGGTCCATGTCTTTATTGTAAGACCGTTCCCTCCACCCAATCCAACGTACACGTACGTACGTACGCACGTACGTGGTGTCTTGCTAGTTTCAACCATAATACGAAAGCAACAAGGCAGTTGAGGTACTGTTTATTGCAAAACGCAGTGGGGTTGGCAGACTCATCTCTGCAGTACAATACGTACAACTGTACAATAGAGTATAACGAGAGTGAGGGTGAGCGGGTGAGTGGCCGGATGGCCGGACTCACTCAAGAGCTCTTTCTGTCTCCTAAAATCGAGTGCATCCCATTTATCCATCGGGGAAATTTTCCACGTTCACGAGCCGTGTGAAGTTATGGGCCGGACACTCGTCCCCCAACGGCAACAGCATGCGGACGGACGCAGAGGAGCGACAGCAGCAGGAACAAAAGCATCGCGACGTAATTGGCGCTGTAAGCACATTAGTCCGTCTTTTGATTCATTGGCCTTCGCATCACCTTGTCCAGATTTTCATAGGAAGAAAGCTGTCAGGTATTAACAGAACCGATAACTCCCAAAATACATCAGTAGAGAACACAAGAAATCTGAAGCCTTCTCGCCAAACACTGACTGCATCATATGAACACGTCGTGCACTATATGTAGATCCATTGACCGGTTTGAAGTAGACCATGCTGGAATTTCACTGGAAGACGTAAGCAAATGGGCTTGAGGCTCACGTTATTTCGGGCTCGTGCTATAAACATGCGCAGGTGAGCCTGATTTGGCTTGAAAATGAATCAACGCGTAGCTCCACTATAAGTGCATGAAATGAAGTGCCACTTACTGCTATGGAAAGGAAATTTTGTCGGGTGAAAGATGTGTACTACAGTGTGCGCCGCTTATATCGAATTCGGATATAACGAATTTCTCCGTATACCGAAGGGATGGCTGGGCACAAAACTTTTCACTTCATAAGTGTGAAGTGAATGCCTCTACATGTATCGAATCTCCGCTGGTACCGAATGTTTGCTCTTGGCCCGGCACGTTCGATAAAAGCGGCGCACACTGTGCTGACATTTTAAAATTTCTTTCAAATAATATATTTCTAAGTGACTTTCTTCGGAAAGTTTTCATTGTCTTCCTGCAGTTCATGCAGGTTTTTTTTTCATTTTTTAGTGCCTCTACTGAGTGTAAAACAAGTTGATTACACAGGTCCCAATATCGCGCCGATTCAAGCCAAACGTGACACTCATTCTGCACCCCTTTTCTAGGTCACAGCATTTAGACACGTTCCTACGCACTTACGTGCATATTCGAACAGCTGTCTTTATCACTCGTTGCGCCTACAACACAGCCAAAGAAGGAGAAGTCGTTCCGCATCGTCCCGGTGGCAAAAACGCGGAGGAACCGATGCACAAAACGAGCTTCTTGCCCAATCCAAGTCTGTTTTGACCTTTGTCTTCTGACCAATCCGTGATTTTGAGCCTCATTGCGCATGCGCAAGAACAATCGCTTTGCGCACGCGCAGAAGAACAAGTGGCAGACGACAAAAAAAGTTTTGACGTTCAACGCCACCTCTGAAAGTCAAGAAGAGGTGCTCAGGCTTGCCAGATACTTCGACATCTTTATCACTAATCTAGCCTAACCAGACTTGAGTGGCTATTGCATCGATTTCAGGGGTGGCGTTAGAAGACATGTAGGAAGTCGAGAACAGTGGAGAAACTGTTTTTGCAAAAAGTCACGTTTCAGCTAACTCAATGTCCAAAGAGAGCAAAGCTTTTTATTGTCGGACAACAGAGCTCATCACTTATCACAACGCTGCCTATGGAGGAAGCCATTTGCTCTTCATATTTGCCATTTTTATATGCACCGCATTGTCAAGTGGAAGCACAAACATAATGCGCTACTTCAGTATATGTAGCACTAACATACGTATGTACATCAGCAGCCAGCTAAAGGAGATTCTCTTCGGAAGGCAAAAATGTGGTCCGATTTCTTGCTTGCATTCTATGCGGATGTAAACAGTCGTTAGCAATGTATCATGCTTTTGAAAGCACTTCTAGGGCTCACATCTCTAACAGCCAGTTGGTTTTTAATGTCACTTTGTATGATTTAGAACAGTGGTTCCCAACCTTGCGGTAATTACCCGATGAGATAATTTAGCTCCTGTGGATAAAAATGCTTTTAAATACAAAGTGCTGAAAGTGTCTGCCAGCGTTTTAAATTTTCCTTTTACTCATGTGGGGTCGAATATGAGGGGTGAAGGGAAGAAGACTGCAGCTTAGATTTTGGCAAAGTTTAGGTAATGACCTTAAAAGGATTGGGAACCACTGACCTAGAGGAACTTTTTTTTCTTTAGTCTCGTCGGATGCGCCTGCCTGAGGTGGCAGTCGAGGCTGTATCGATGCTTAAAGACTTTGTTGCACAGTTGGCAGGGAACCGGGCGCTGGATGCAGTGCAGCGTCTCGAAGTGGCGACGATAAACCCGACGTACCACCAGTGTGTGACACAAGGGGCATTCAATCCGACGAGGTTTCTCTGATTCTAGAGAGAAAACAGTAGGTATGAAAGCTTGGCAACACTTGCACCAAACTATAGCACCAACTTAATGCTGCCGTTCTCTCACCAATGTGAAATTTACCTGGATTGTTGGGTTGGTAAACGTGCTGCAAAGATAACGAATAACGAGCATGCGAAATATAAAATCAGGAGAACTCAGGGCAGAAACGCTAACAAACTTAAGTAGTGACTGTTTATTGCTTCAAGTAAAACTCCTTTGGGAATCGTTTCCCATGGACAAAGTTGCAGTGGCAATGGTTAAATATGCATATGATACTATTATGTACTGCATACATTATACTCGTACATTTTTGAAACCTGCACATGGGTGAAAAATGCCCTCGTTTTCAAGTAGTAAATGCCGTAGAAATGCGAGAAATTAAGTAAAATGTAAGCTAATAAAACCTGGAAAAATATACACTGAACCAGGATAAACTGTACAAATTACTCTGTATAAAAGGCACGTCGTGAAAGCCGTCTGTAAAGTGAAATGCCACAGTTAAGGGGAGTCAAAAGTACAAACAAGACTAGCTCTTTTGCTTTGGAATTCAGAGCGAGGGACTACAATAGTAAAACAAGCAGTTAAATGCATAACTTAGGGGATGCTTCTGCTACGAGGCCAGATTTGCTTGCAATGCAACCAAAAAAAAAATATCAAATTATTTACACACGTAAACGCGCACACTCGCACACGCACATTCCATTCGTGGTGAGCCAGGCTTTTAAAGGAAAAAAAAAGCATAATTGTTTAAGCGGGAAAAGTAGCAGCATTTTGACAAGCCAAGTGCTCTTTGAAAAAGCGGCTATGATGCTGGTGCAGACATTATGCATCTTTGCTGCTGGTCGCCTGCTGCTGCTGCTTGTTGTCCTTGTGGAACCTCCACATGTGACAGCCCAGGCTGTTCTTGTTCCTGAACATCTTCCCGCAGACTTTGCAGGTAACGAATCCGGTCTTGTTATTCCTGTGCATATCTCGGACGTGTCTGGAGAGCGCGTGCCAACTCAATTGCTGCTGACAGTAAGGACAAGTCTTTTTCTGGCTCATTGCGTTGGTCTGCCTCAAACCTATGGTGGAAAACCAACAACTCAACAGAAAGAAGAACTAAACAAAAGTGCCCCAAATCATGGAACGAAAGTTATAATGCAAACTGATAATTCACGAAAAACAAGAGATGCTTAAGTACCCGTACTAAAAGTTCTCAATAAACACGAACATAAAGAATATTTTGTTTTCTACCTGGCGGCGGAGTCGTCGAGTTACTGGTTGGCTCTGCGATTGTAAGGTGCGACGTTTTCCCATCTGCAAGAGATACGCGACAAATACAGTAACCTCTTATAAATCCAGTAGCAGACTTTTCTTTTACCTATATGCATTGCTCTCTCTTCCAAGTCCTGATCCACCTTTTCTTCTTTGGGATGCTTCATGTCTGGACCACCGGTGGGGGAAAACATCAAGGGCGGCTGCAGTTGCATGAAGTGTTTCATCATGTCGGCAGCCGCTGCCGCAGCCGCCGCGGCCGCAGCTTGCGTCTGTTGTTGGACGGCAGCAATCTCTTCCTCTTCTCTGTCGTCGATTTCGCCGGCGAAGATGCCATCCTCCTCACTGATGCAGGCGTTACTTTTGTTGACGGCACGCTTGGGGTTGGCGCTCTTTCTCTGGTGATGCTGGTGGTGGCCGCCGCCGCTGCCGCCGCCATCACCTCCAGAATTCAGTCGTGGAACCGTCTCAGCCACAGCCGGAGGAGTTGGTAGCACGGAGGGAATCTGTTGATACAAGCGTCGTACTGTTCACACCGTGCTGAACTTCGAGCACGTATCAACTTTGATGCTTGACTACACAATGTCCAAAACTTCCAAGTTAACACGAACTGTAATCCACTACCTGGTGCATGTCGCTTCCCCAAACGATCTCTTCCTCCTCTTCTTCATCGTCCAACTCCTCTTCTTCATCCTCTACGTCGTCAATCTCCTCCTCTTCTTTAGTCGCGACTGCTATCGGCGGCTTGTTGTTTGCGACTGCTGCGGCAGCAGCTGCAGCCTCGTCAGTCAAGCCTTTGACCCTGAGAAGATGCGCGGTCTTGAGGAATGAGGTGAGGGACTCTTGGTCGACGGAAACCTCGCCGTGATAGATAAACTCGACTATGCCCTGGAGGTCATCGAAGGGGACGTCGCGGAGCAGAATCACAGGATGCTGCCAGGAGGGGATGTCCTGAAAGTACTGATATGTAGTGCATCGCACAAACACCGGGTGTGCCATAGGGGTGGAGGCAACGCCATACGCACAACTCGCTTATCTCGGGGGTCGACCAGGAAGCTTTCAAGCAGTTCCTGCCCACATCATACAGGACTTATACTACTTTTTGCTGCTCTAAGTTATTGTTGAGTCATACGTTTGTGTCTCTCTTCATCAGCAATCAACTGACACACGTACATGCTTGTAAAGGGACGAAAAGAAATGATTTCATGTGTCAGCATTTTCTAATTTGGCTTCTCAGCACGCCAACAGAAATGCTTTCAGAATGTCTTAAGCATAGAACAGTCTCATGGCATTTATGCGCAGAAACTTCTGATCCATCCCACCCATGATTAGCCAAGTTAATAGCAGAGTGAGCATTCAGCTAGTTTAAGGATACATCCTATCCCACTTACAGAGGTCAATTCAGAAGCCCCTCATCATTGGGGGGTGCCAGTCATAAAACCAAAAGTCATGAGTGTCAGTTCAAAACCAGCTTTTCCGCTTAAGAGCAGCTTTCCCACCATTCAAGACATTCAAAATTATCAAGTCCATATTTAGAAACCACTTAAAACTTATATGTATGCAAAATTTATATATAGTGTTAACCTTAACACCATATATGTAGGGAATAACACAACTACTTTCAGTGTTTGTGTTTTCAGTTCTGAAGAATTTCAAATGTAGTCCTAACTTGAAAATGGTTTCTTGAGTAAGTTGGGAGTCGGAAAACAAAAATTCCATTGCGAGATGCGGCGCAATACTATTTTCACTTTACATTTTGAATATACAACGTTCCTCTTTGAAGGACATGTCTGTCTGGTTCCATGGGTGCAGTTATACCGAGGTTAACTGTGCCTGAGTACTAGTCAGGACATGGTGAGACCAAAGTGATACGGTCTTGTGGTGAACTCTAAGTCTTGCATACCTGCAAAATGTCTCGGAAGTACTGCGACGATGCCGACAGGACCACTTTGTGTGCCTTCAGCGTCCGTCCCTGGGCGGAGAGCGAGATGTCCACGAACTCCTCGTTTTCTAGTAGTGCCTTGAACGACGTCGTCACGTTGAGGCCAAAGTTGTTCCACTTGAGGCAGTACTTGGTGGAACCGGCGGCGTCTTCGTCGCGAGGCTGCATTCTCAACAGGTGACGGCGGGCGTCGGCGTCGGCCACTTGTTAGTGGCCGAAGTAGAGAGCGAGAAGCCGCCCTCAATTACCGAAGTTTTGAAGCCCTCGTTTCTCGAGAGAAGACTCGTGTATCCCGTCCTCGGTCAAGCTGGACGAGTCAGCGGACCTCGGGAACGTCTCTTCCGTTCCTCCCCTGCTTCCTTCCACCAGAGTTCACGGCCGCCGTCGTCTTGATAAAGAAGCCTCGATCCTCTGTCCCTCCCTTTCTGGCTGCTGCCGCTGCCGAAGGCGCTAGGGATGCGTAGCAAAGTCGGAATCCGCGGGCCGAAAAAAGTCGAGTCTAAGTCTGATACTCAGACGATGAAAAGATGGCATCCAGAAGAGAGGAGGGTTTAACTCTATAGCATTTGACTCATCACTGTGTTTCCACCCTTTACTTATTGTTCCCAAAAATTTTGCATTATCCTGTGCTTTTTAGCGCCTTCCACGGGTCAGGTCTCATAAGGCCCCAATGATGATCCTGAGTACCAAGAGCTGTGACGATCAGACCTTCTGCTCCTCATACTCGTGCTCCACGCGCATCCTCAAGATCCACGTGAACACGCCTGAGACTCGGCTCGCGAAGGCTATTCTATGCCACTCCCTAACGCTAGCCACAAAGCTTCTTTCCTGCGTCCTCTGTTACTGCGGTGGTGGCGGCGGCGGAAAGGCTGCCGCAGCTGGAAAGAGTAGGAAAGAAGCGTGCCGGGCCGGAGGGCAGGTCAAAGGATATGGGAAGTTTAGGCCGAAGTGGCCGGAAAGTAAATTCGCCGCGGCGGCCAGAAATCCTCTTTTTTTTTCTTTTTTAGTGCAGAGAGGCCGTTTCGAAAGAGGGCTGCGGCGCTGCGGCTGCTGTTACGGCTGCTGCTATAGCGGCTGCAGCGACTACGGCGGCTGCGGCCGCCGCTGCGAGACTTTAAGATATCGCATTTGCAGTCTTGCAGTCCTCTAGTCCGTAACAGTCCTCTCCTCTGCGTCCGCATACATATGCACGCGTTCGCGCACGCACACACGCAGCCACTTCGACGTACGGCCGAATATGTGTTCATACTCGCAGGCTTGGGCGAAGCCTCGAAGGCGGGGATAGTGCGACTCCAATAGGCTGTCCTGTTGTGTTGCCTCGCTTCTCCTCCTTCCCCCTCTGTTTCTGCCTCAGCCTCACTCACGGTTGCAACGCGCGGACGCGCACTGTAGTAATTCTCCATTGTGCAATAGAGATGCCTGTAGTCGGGCTTTTTGCTAGCTCGGGCCGGCTTGTAAGGTTTTGCCGGCTACATTGAAAATGCCTAAAAGAATCCAAAATTCTAATTCCCCATCAATCTTCTTGTTTGGTGCCCCAACCAGTCTTGCCAACTCTGCCCAAACTGGCAGCCGTGGCTGAGAGTGGTCTAATGACGTCATGGGCGGTTGTGACTTGTTGTAATGTTACGGTTTTCAACAGCTTGCAAGGCTAAGATTTGAGCTGCAAGCTAGTCGAGCGTGGCAAAACGGGCTTTGAGCCTGTGAACCTGTGTGCTTGAGCCCGGCTCATTTCCATCCCTACACAGCACACAGTGGTAGACGGCTGATTGGACAGCAGAAGCGTACGCAGTATTCGTAGAAGTTGTCAGTACTGTCTGTGTCACTGATTGTGATCATCATCGCCTGCTCGCCGGTGCTTAGTTCAGGCCGCTGTAGTGATGCCGTGACACCAAGGGCTACCCAGCAATCCATTGACCCGGAGGTATAGTAACTGCAGCCTCTGACCTTCCTACTACTTTCTCGCTGCTCCTTGCCAAGATGGGTTCTCCTGCCATCCGCTCAATTTCCTATCGAGGACTCATGTTCCTCACTGGAGCGAAAAGGTAGGGGATGATCGGGGCAAAGAACCTCTTGTCTCACCTCCCAGTCATTGGCGCCAATCTCAAGTACAACCTGCTTTCAGCTATCTTCCCAGCACCAGAGTCCGGAAGACGATGTCAACTTCATCCCGCCTGCTCGAAGAGAAGGTGACTCTGCCTTCTTCTGGACAGACGATCCACTACAACATTTCCGGGTCTGGCGGCCACCCGGTGCTCCTGTTGCCGGGCGCCCTGGGCACTGCGAAGACCGACTTTCCACCGCAGATTGACCCGGAGGAGGGACTGGTGGCAGCGGCTCCGAACGTCCTCAAGGTTGTAGGGTGGGACCCCCCAGGCATGTATGAAATAAATTTGACCGACACAAGGCTGGCGGCTGAGAGTCCCCTTGCACAATTAAACTCAAGTAGTCTTTTATGGAATGCATCAGACAGTGAGGTGACACAGACAGACTTTGTTTATAATATTTTGCAGCTTCCCAGGAGTTCTATTCAGCAAAGTCCTCATTAAAAGCACTTAAGACTTCCAACGACCCAGCTGATCCCTATGCTGAGATTCTCTTACAGTTGTTTAAAATTGCTCCTCTGAGCTAATTTGTTACCTCTGAGGTCAAGACCGTTTCTACAGATGAGAAAACATTCATGAGAAACATAAGTTGCATCACTTAAAACGATACACTTTGCTACTTTGGTTTTGGATGGATGGATGGATGGACTACATATCAGTGGTGGTCGTAGTTTCAATTGGTAGAGGGTTCACGTGGCAAAAACAAAGAGTCAACAATGAAAGAATATGGAGGAAGCAGAATTCGAAGACAACAGACTTGGTGAAGTGATTTTCGGCTGCACCACCGGCATACTTTTGGCACCTTCTCTGTCACTGACAGTGGACAAGTTAATGCCACTACTACTTCCACTCAGAGCTGGAAGATCAATGTTGATTACAGTACATTATGGTTGCCGTCAAAAAAAATGTTGGTACCTGAAGCTGTGACTAACAGGAGTCCACTATGTTACATAATGGACTTCTGCTAGTCAGTCTTTGAGGTAATAAGCGAGGAAACCTGTACTAGTATAGAAGAATAGACCTCAGTGTTCAACGTTCAGTTCCAGGGCTTGAGATTTGTTTAGGGCAGCATCCCGTGTATTCCTGAAATAAACGCATATGCTGTCTTCATCACTTGAGTGAACGGAGGCTTCTTTATTAAAATATTCAGGCTATGGACAGTCCACGCCACCAGCTCGCACGTTCCCGCTGGATTTCTTCGATCGTGATGCTCGAGATGCCGTAGAGCTGATGGACCTTTTACTTCAGTCTTCCGAGGACAAGAGATTCAGTCTGCTGGGGTGGTCTGACGGAGGGATCACAGCGTTGGCAATAGCTGGAACCTATCCGGAGCGAATACGTCGGATGGTCTTGTGGGGATCAAACTCTTTCATCTCTGCTAAGGATATGGAAATGGTATGACTCAGGTCATTTTTTCAAGTTGTAAAGTATCTCCATGTGTACAAGAAACCTACCCTAGGTGGAGTCGGTGCGAGATGTCTCTAAATGGTCCGAACGCATGCGCAAACCAATGGAAGACGTATACGGAGTTAGGGGCTTTGCCGAGTTGTGGAACCAATGGGTGGATGCCTATAAGGATATTTTTGAGCAAAAAGAGGGCAAAGCCGTCACTCAGGAGCAACTGGAGCGGATCACTTGTCCTACTCTTGTCATCCATGGAGACAAAGATGCCATGGTTGATCCGGTGCATCCAGGGTTCTTGAAGGACAAAATCAAGGGATCCATGTGAGTATAACCAGGTGAAAATAATTAGCAGCCCTCCTCCTTGATTCTACAATTATTTGGTGCCGGCATGATCTTGTCGCAGTATAAGTGAGATGCCCTGTTGAAGTATGCAAAATGTAATGTGAACATACACATTGCACAATCCACTGTGCCCTCTTCTCCCATGCCCACAAAATACTTCATTTCATAAACATCCTGTTGGACATGACAACAGCAAAGAAATTTAGCCTAGATTGACACAAGAGTAACATGTTCATGATGCATCAGCAGCACTCCCCGTGGGTCATTTCTTGACCACTTTACCATGATTGTTCCTGTACTGTTCTATCTTGTTGCACACTATGGAAGGCTTTATGATGTGTTGCAGCCTTCATCGATTCCCAGACGGCAAGCACAACCTCCACCTGAAGTACAAGGACGAATTCAACAGGATGGTTGTGGACTTTCTGGCAAGAGAGTGACTTTCATAGACCATGTGGCTGCTACGAAGTGGCAATAAGTTATGGTGAAGTTCTTATATTCCAACCTAAGCTATGGTCGTATGAATCTTAATAGACCCCTGCGAGTATGATTGTAGTTGTGTAATTACAACTAGCGCTTGTGCACTACCCAATTCACTTGCTAGAAAAAAGTATACAGCGCTATGTGCGACCCTGAAAGACACGTACATACGGCCCTCGCGCGCACAAGACCAACACGTGCTCCATGCCCAACACACTCTCCGCGCTCAAATCGGCCTCCGAAAGCCGCAAATCTGCCGCCGACGGACCCACAGACGTACATACCGCCCTCGCGCTCTATGTCAGATGTGATTAGTATGCGTACACACAGTAGATCAGATTAATGTAGCACTGTGTGTTGCAGGAATATTTGCGGGGAATTTTGTTCTCTCATTCGATCTACTTTTGTAATCTGTTTTTCGAAAAATCGAGCGTTTAAAATGCCTGCATATTCCACTCTTCATTAGAAAATGTGAGAAAAAACTTACTTTCTCGACTTTTACTTAACCATGATTTTTATTCTTTTCCCAACGCATAATCTTCTACCTATATATATAAAGCAAAGTCGTAAAAGTGCATCCACTACAACAAAGGAAAGGCCGTCTTCCTCAAACTGGAGCCTGTCTATGAGGAGGCTGACAGTGATTGGGTCACTCTAACCCACGCTAACGTGGCCCCAGCCTTTATTCATAATACAAGTGGCTACAAGCGAATTTACAACATCTTTCATAACAACATCAAGATCATCCACGGGAAAAAGGCCATCAAGTTCATCAGGGGAAGGCCCGTCTACTTACAACTGGAGCCCGTGTATGAGGAGGGTCACAGCAATTGTGTCACACCCTGGAAGTCAGAAGTCACTGAGAGCTTGTTGATCAAGCTATTGGGTTCTCGAAGCTGGCTTTCATTAGAACCTTACGACCAGAAATACTCCCTCCCCATCCCGACCTCTGGATGACAGGGGTCAGTCTCCTGTGCCAGGATGGGGAGGTCGACCTCGTGGACGTGAATAAGTACGGCAATGTGATAAGAACAAAGAAAACACCGATGACAGCACTCCTGAACGGCGGCGAATTGTCGAGACTATTCTTTGACAACAGGTGTCTCGTCTGTCGCGGCGTGCTGGACACCAAAAAGAGCCTGTTTCAATTGGCGCGAATCCTGGACCGCAGCGTCAATTATAATGTGACAAGACTGAACTGCGACCACGTGGCTACTTGGGTATTGGTGGGCCGCATCGAGTGGACGACTGCGGTCTTCCAAGTCGATCCAAATATCAGAACAAAGACGAAGATGACCGAGCTCTTCGATGGCAACATGTCGAGAATGTTCTTTGACAACCGATGCCTCGTACGTCGCCGAGTGCTGGACACGAAGAAGTCTCTTCTCCGAATGACGCGAATTCTTAACGGGAGCGTCAACATCACAAGACTCAACGGTGACCACGTGAGATCCTCCCGCCCCTTCCTGATCTCAAGATGACAGGAGTCACGCTGCTTTGCCAAGATGGGGAAGTGGACCTCGTCGACGTCAACAGAGTCCAAGATGGCTTCTTGCTGCAACTGCCTCGGGACCAATATCCTTCTGGTCTGTCGTTGGAAAAGCATTTTGTCTCGCCCTCGAAGCTGGTCTTGCACGCGCTTCGCGCTCAACACGACGCTGGTCTTGGCTCGACTCAAAGCTGATCTTGCCCTCGAAGCTGATGTCGCCCTCGAAGCTGATGTCGCCCGAACAGCTGATCTCGCCCTCGACTCGAAGCTGATCTCGCACTTTTCACTCACCATGTACTCTGGACCTGCATCGGATCCATTTTGTTCTTTTGAAACTGGCTGATCCGGACACTCATTACTCTCTCCCAGGCTTAGTGATGGCAGCAGGCCATCAGCGTACGGGTCGAGCCTTATTTTGGCTTGCCTGGATTTCCTGGCTCAATCTCCACCCCTACTGACCTTCTTCTCTCCCCTCCTCTTGCCATAGATACCTGCTGACAAAACTGGTCCTGCACAGCCATTCCCAAGGGGCTTACCTATACCTATTGCATGGCCATCTATGGTATCTGTGTAATGTGGTAAAGGGAACTTTGGACCTCAATTTCGGCCTCAAAACGGCCTCAAATGTAAGGTGTGGCGGGATCAGTTTCAAGCTTGTGATGTTTTGCGTTTGCACACCGAGTTTGGTGACGATCGGTGCGGCGGTCAGCGCGGCCATAGCCTGACAGGCAGACCTACAAACACACACAGACACACACACGTACATACGACGACTTTGCTTTATATAGAG
>JAAUXU010028554.1_pt1 | contig 67091 bp, 94 predicted proteins | sample 7278151 | NCBI WGS metagenome assembly JAAUXU01 (sample SAMN14350113, study PRJNA611818) | marine sediment metagenome | isolation source: surface marine sediment (1.8m) | place: French Polynesia: Moorea | collected 2018-08
TATGTGTGTCTGTCTGCCTATGGCCGCCCCAACCACCGCACCGATCGTCACCAAACTTGGTCAGCAGACGCTACACATCACATGCTTGAAAGTGATCGCAACACACCTTAGCTTCCATCAGCTTCGTGTAGAGCGGGTCGGGTCTGCTATTGCTTTATATGTTTCCCACCTAACGAAGTGAGTAGGTAGCACGTAAGTATATTGTGCCTCGTAGAAATTACAATTCCACCGCAGTAAAAAAAATTAGTTACGTTTATCTTGGACACATTGCATGCCTACCACCGTCGACAGGCAAGGAGATGCCAGTAGAAAAGGAGGCTTCATCGGAGGCCAGGAAGGCAATGGCCTTGGCCACCTCCTCAGGATTACCAGGCCGGCCTAAAGCATGGGTCTCCTTGCTCCGCTCCAGGAACTGCAAAGAGTCGTGCATGTTGGACCCTATTCAATCACGTAGCACTGTGTGACATGGCATCAGCCGAGGAAAAAGCTGAGGGCAAGCCCCATCTGGTAGCCATAGAGGATGGCGTTCAATATATCGACCCCCTTTTAGATTAGGGAGGCTGCCAAGGTCAGGCAATCGCACATTGCGGTCAGCCATAACTCCCATAGCCAAAATTTGGGGGAATTTTGAATTCCTCATTATGTCTCCTCGAAATTAGTCTTAGAATTGACCTTATACTTGCCAAACAGGTTGATTTTGATGAACTAATCATTAATAGTCACTCATAAGTACAGTTGAACCCAAAATTATTCCTCGACCTGTTTGACATTCTGCGTGTCTTCTCTGCACTGTTGCTAATGGCTGAATGAAATGACACCAGGGGGAGACCGAAATGAAACAGATTTCATGAACAATAGAGCATTTGAGCCTTTAATGGAGAAATGAATAATATAAGACATAATACGAAAACGAGCCGACCAAAATTGTTCATATTCCAGTACTCTGTAGCAAAGTCCTTTCTACTATTTCGATAATCACAGCTAATGCTATATAGTATTTGTAACTTTACCCAATCACGCAAGTCATCCAGTTCCACCAGAGCAACACGAAGCATCCCGTTTTTGACCTTGTGGGGATGGCGACTGAAGTTGACATCCACTGTACTGATCAGTACTTTGGTGAAAGCATTTTAAGGTTAATGCGTTTTAGAGTACAAATTTTGTACTGCCTCCCGTGTACCTGTGATGTGCAATGCATCACTAGCAAAAGTTTAAGTATAAGTACTCCAAAATGGGCTGTACTCAACACAGAGGACGTCTGCTGGGGGAAGGTGAATATGAATAATTTTGGGTTCAACCGTATTTTCACCCAGCACATTTGACCGAAGCTGATCAGACGTGACCTTGGGCAGGTCTTCGTACACATGCGATACAGATCAGCAATTTCTTACCTTGGCGTAGGCAGCGTCATCAAGACCGCCCCGTTTCTGCAGCTCCGTCACAGTCACTCCCGGACTATCGATAGAAAATAGGTACAGCTTTGGACTGTTTCATGTAAAACAACTGGGAAGACTAAGTCTCACTTCACGCTGTTGACCCTGACTTGCTTCGGTGCCAGCTCGAGCGCCACACATCTGGTGAACTGATCCACGGCAGCCTTGGAGAGGTTGTAGGCCAGGACTCCAGGAAACTAAGATATTTTCTACTATATATTTTGCAAGGACTATCAAGTGCCCACTTGATCTTACGGATCTCATGCCGTTGACACTGGAGACGTTGACAATGTTGCCCTTGGAGCTCAACAAGTGGGGCGTCGCCAACATTGTCAAGTGGTAAATAGCCCTGACAGCAAACACACTAACTGTTCAAAGTAGTATTAGATATGTGGTGGGCATAGCTTGCTTGCCTCATGTTGATGTTCATGACTCGGTCGTACTGCTCCAGCGTTGTGTTCTCTATGGTCCCCAGTTCAATCACCCCGGCGTTGTTCACCAGAATGTCCAAACGGCCGAACTCTTTGATAGTTTCCTCCACGATCTTCCTGTAAGGACAAATTTCGTCACTGTTCGTGACAGCGAGGTTCATGACATTACCTCGTGTCCTCCTCTTTGGCCAAGTCAGCTTGAACCAAGACCGGGCTTTTCTGTCCCTCAGGAGCAACATTGGAGCACTCGCCGGCAGTCTTCCTCAAGTTGTCCATGTTTCTGCCCGTCAGGCTGAGGCTGGCCCCCAGCTTGGAGAAAAGGATAGCAGTGGCTGCTCCGATCCCTGAACTAGCGCCTGAAAACACATCACTTGAGCCTGCGACAACTACAACAGGCTCACCTCAAGCTCACCTGTAATGATTGCGACTTTGCCGGCCAATTTTCCCACCGCGGACGTCTGCGCCATCTTCTCCAAGGCGTATCTGAAAAGCGAGATCAGAACACTGAACTCGGACACGATCAAGTCGATAAAACAGCTGCCCGTTAGCCCCTTTTGGAGAGGGTGGGCAACAGTTACGGTTACGTCTTCTGCAGAAGCATCAAGATCATGTTCTGGTTATTTGCTGTGGACTGCCGAGGGTAAAAAAAGAATGTCTGATGTTGTCCCTTGCACTACTCCTTTTCAGTTCTCTTGTCTCTTATGATACCCACATGACCTCCAACCTCCTGTAGTACAACCCCACTGACTCGCTCCTCTGCACCCAGGACGTTGTCCTCTGGCTGCTGTCACACCAACAAAATTGCGCACATCTTGCACAGCTAAAAGTTCTCTTGCAGTCCCACACTCCTGGCAAAGTTTTGATTCCACGTTTCCAGTGTCTCTCTCCAAGTTCTCGCTCTCTGTTCTTGGTGTTCTTCTTCCGAAGAATCCTGTGAGCTGTCTGTGCCCAACAAGAAGTAGGACTCCACCCTTCCCCTGCACATGGGGCAGCTCCGCAGACGCTCGAAGCAGCGGCCGCATGAGCACGCGTGTCTGCACGGGAGAATCACCCTGGTGACTGGACGGTCTTGGCAAACGGCGCAAACACTGCTAGCCTTGTTTGCAGCGTCGTCATCTTCTGGAATATGAAAGCCGCAGTTAGCTTTTAAGGGTGCGTTTACACTGGGGGCTTTTTTCGTTACACGTGATCAGTGGGATTAGCGCAGTCAAAGTTCTTACTTTTTGCAACCTTGCAAGCGTCACGGATAACGCACCTGATACAAAGACTGGGCCCAGAGCTGTGCTGCTCCTTTGGCATTCGTCTGTGTGCTTCAAGTGCACTGACAAGATTTGGGTGGGCAGAGCGACGACGTCGTCTTTCACGTGCACGACGGCCAGGACAGCACCGACTGAGCCGACGTTCATGTCGCTGCGGAGGTCACTCTCTTCGGCGGGCATCACGGCCACCACAAAGGGGTACGACTGCCGTGGAGGCAAGTCAAGGAGCAACTCTGAATCGCTTAGCCTTTTCAGCTCCACCTCTCGAGGATCTTGATCCAACTCGACGACGACGGCCGGACCTGTTTCTTGACAGCCGTCGGAGCCAAATATGTTCCCCCCGCGGGAGAAGGCGTCGGCAAACCACGGCCAGGGCGACCTGAGGAGAGTGGGATGACACAGGGTTGTAAGTAAATAATAGTTGGACCAACCTGGTACCGACCTAAGGACGTGATGGAAAGCTGCTATGGAGACCGCCCCGAACAACCGGGCGCTGAGTCTGTTGACTGGCCAATCCGTGGAGGGCTTCAATCGCATGACGACACCGCCGTCGTGACTAGCGGAGACAAGAGATAGGCAAAAGGGTAGAGGAGCCCTCTGTACGTCAAGTCTGGGGGGCGGCAACCTCTGTATGGTGGCCGCGGAAGTGCCAAAGCCGTCAGCTCCGCGAATGGATCCCATGACGACAAAGCGAAGGAAGACGGAGAGCGTGATCAAGGCCCCGGTTACCACCACGGACAGCGACAGCCAGTGGGACAGAGTGGCGAACCAGAGCAAGAACGAGGTCACCATGGCACGCTGAAGAGATCCTAGAGCGGGAGCGCCGCTCCAACGTGTCCCTCAGCTTCCATACGGCTGACGTGGACCTTTGGGTGGGTGTTGACCGTAGCTAAGGTTCTTCTACCACCAGAACAGCCTCGATCGTAGCAATGTCAAGTTCATAAACAAACTGCTAGGGGAGGGAGCCTCAATGCTGACGATGTCCTTGTCGCCTCAGCTGTAGCTAACCGACTGCGACCAAGACAAGTGCAGCCTCGCACGGAGGAGTTTCGCCACCCAGTAGAGATGGGTTATGACACTTGAAAACTGTTTCGAGCTTTAGCCACGCAATCAGTGCTGAGTATCGAGTACTTCGGTTGAGTGAATTTGGTTACTCCGTGGGTGGCAACGAAGACAAGCTGCAGTCACAGACTGCCAAGGACGTAGGAGTGGCAGATTTGGACTCCATAAGAGTTGAGCAACAACATACTGGAGGTCATCTCACTTTATTACTTGGAAAGATCTCATATGCATCACGAAAAGTTGTTTACAGGTTGACATGAAGCAAACAAGCCTTGCTGCTCTCTTATCAGACCAGTGGATCGATTCTTCGCTACTTGCTTGCCAGCTTGGCTTGGCAGAGTTGTCATATATCGAGTACTTCGTGAGTTGCAGAAATCTGCTCGAAACCCAGTTTTTATGTATAATAACTCGAATCAATAAATACTCGGCCCCAGCTCTTCTAGCGGCCCAAATGTTATGCGGTATATGTACAAAAGATTGCTCTTCGTAACTAGTGATGCTACGGGCTCAAAACGATCCGGGCTCGTACGAGTCTGGACTAAGGGCTTTTTGGTCAAAGTAGCAAAAGATGTCATTACATGTGAAATGATTGTGATAAGAGTGTACTGCTAAAGAAACGTCATTCAGGACTGTACATCCGTGCCATTTTGTAAAACTCACACTTTTGTCCTTGCTAAATTCTTTCAACCTCATTGACCTTTTTCAGAGGCCATGGATTGGAAAAAGCCTTATTTCGGAGGCTCGAGCCCACCGGATATCTCCCAACAAAATCGCAAGAAAGAGCCTGAGGCTCACGGCTCGAAGCTCGTGATCCTAGGTTGCTGAGGAGCTCGAGCTCCACAGGTGATTCCGCCCGTCCCCGAAACAGCAGACAACTTGTTTTGGTGCCACTGTCGATGCAGTTGTCGTCGTCGTCGTGCTGCTCCACGGAAGTCATACATGCCTGCTTACAAGTACTCGTGCTTCACGACGTGTTTGTGCATTCACGTTTGCGTCGCCAATAGATTAACTTTTGCGAAGCAGTCGATACTGAAGAGTTCAAGACCCCCGGAGACGCTGACAAGGAGAATCCTTAATCACAACCATGAATATTTCAAAAATTCTTGATCGCTGTGAGTTTTCTTCAGAGATTCTTTCGTTCTTTCTTTCGAAAACTGCACCGAGGGGGTGCCCATTCAACCCCCGCGCTCTCATATACACACATTACGTCCCGAGACGATTGATTTCCTCAAAAAATGGGCGTGCAAAGAACCTCCAATTTCTTGCCCCATTTATCCCCCACTCATAATGAGACCACTCTGAAGCCTCCTTGGGCAATGTGGACAGCATTAGTCTTGCCATAACCGTCACTGCCTTCTCCTTGGCATTCACGCATACGTCGTACAGGTGGTGTCGTCACTCAGCTCCCCCCCCCCTCATTTTTTCTCAGTGAAAGAGACATTTTCAGGCATTGGAAGGTTGGTCAGAGGACAATTTATGACATAGCAGCTGTCTCGCAATGAGAAAAAAGGGGCAATTTTCCTTTTCTACACCTTAAAAGTGTACCTCCTCTTTCCACAGCATCCCTGCGGAGGCCACTGGTGGCATCCCAGAGGCTGGCGGCCACCCAGTCCAGTGCCAAGACGGGCATCCTGCTACTGAACATGGGTGGCCCGCGCAGCGCCGGAGAGGTGCAGGAGTTCCTCACCCGACTCTTCCTGGATCGAGACATCATCCGACTGCCACTGCAGCATCGTCTAGGACCTTTCATTGCCAAGCGCCGAGCGCCCGACATCGTCAAGAAGTATGGAGAAATTGGCGGAGGATCACCAATCTACGAGTGGACCAGGAAGCAGGTGGGAATGAATGCCTTCTTGGCATCAGTGCCGTAGTCTTATCTGTTTTGCAAAGCAAATAATGACTGTTGCTTCCTGTCACGTTGAGATGGTGGCGCATGAGAAAGTATTTGTGAATGAGTCCCTGGAGGATTAGGATCGGCTGCCTCTGGAAAATTAGACTCTTCTGCTAACCAAGTGAGAAAAATTGTGTGGCAAACATGAAAAAGAGATGTCAGTTTGAGACTGCCAGGCTGGTGATGAAGAGTAAAGGGAGAAAGTCTGACCCTCAGAGGTCTGCGAAGCTTCCACATTCCTGGATTTTGGACACAGCTGCTCATTGCACGATTGCCGCAAGGAAGGAGAAAGAAACCATTGGTCCATTTCAGATCTGATATCAGTCTTGATGAGGCCTTCAGTGATGGTTCCGTGGTTGAATATGCGTTGCTAGGCATGCACAAGTCATGGGGCTCCAGAGCCTGAGCAGCTTTGCTGCCACTCAACTTCTGGTCGTGGTTAAAGAGAATGCCAGTTCTGTCAAGCTTTGTCATCTTTATGAAAATGATCCACTTTGGCCGTCACCTATCACTTCATGCCGTGATTCACCTCTCAAGGATGGATGGAAGCATGAGGTACGTGATCGCAAAACTCGTAATGAATTTAAACGGCTATATCTGAGGAAATAATTATTCAATTATTCTTTGATGCCATTAGAAAGAGCACATTGTCGGCTTTAATGTGGTATCGAGCAAGTTGAAATTCTTCATTACTAAGTCCTTCTTTAAAAGGACAATGAGAGAGAGAGAGATGTCAAAATCACAGCATGATGTAAGCACACAATTAATAAACACATCGACCTTCTGAAACTTGCTTTAGCCCACATCTCTCAGCTCCGCAGACATCCCTTTGGATGTGATCGATGAACCCTCTCATTTCCTCCTCTGGCACTTTTGATCCTCCTGGATGAGCTGGTTGCGATTTTCTGTCTCCGAATTTCTGTCCCACACTTTGCTCCCCAACTGGGCTCAGAACCACCCGATTGGGCAGAGCTCGGGTGCATTCGGGTTTGTCCACGTGTGAGATCCCTCTTTCCTCCCCAATTTTGTGCTCACATCATGCCTTAATCGTACATCCCCACCTTGACTTTGACACGTCTCTCATTGTCCTTTTAAAGAAGGACTTATATAGTAATAAAGAATTAGTATATCTACATTATATATATATATATATATATATATATATAGAAATAAAGAATTTCAGCTTGCTCGACACCAAATTGAAGCTGACAATGTGTAGCTGTGTCCTTGTACTCCTGGGCGGCTGCCTTCACAACACACTGGATGTTCACTCGGAGAAAGCCGTACGTTGACTGCCGTGCGGTGCGTACGCGCCTGTGCACTACAGTGCCGTTGTGAGGTGGGAGTGGAGCCCAAGACCGCGTGAAACATCACTAGGATCCTCTAACATAGAGTGCTGACCAAAAGAAGCGCATACTCAACTAGAAACACGAGAATCTCTTTTACTGCAGAACGGAGAGTAGTAGCAGAGTAACTAAAGAACTCATGAAGCACACAAAGACTAAAGATTCGCATGAACTAGTGCGAGTCATCATTAGCACTTGCGTGGTTGTCAACGCCACCCTGAATTCCCTCAATGCGGCCGCTACCTGCATCAATGACGGCCCTCTTGATCGTGCTTGCACATGATTTCTTATGTAATCAGATGTAATGTTCTTCTCCCAAGTCTCCTGCAGCTTCTAGACCAAGATCAAGCGACTAAGGGGATCGCCGGGGGGAAGCATTGGCCGTTGATACGGACCACAAAGAGAACTCCCTTGCTCCTGAACCTCATAAACAGTGTCTGCAGGCACATTCAGCCCCTTCCTGATGTCCTTGACCATATAGCTGGCCTCTCGGAGGGTCACTATAGCCTTTTTCACGTTATCTTCGAGAGGCTTGGCCATTGTGTAGTTCATTTTACCACCAACGGCCAACTCAGTGTAGTCCAACTCAGTGTAGTCCTTGCTTTTGTTTTTGCCGTCACATTCTGGATTGCGGCCATTTTTTGCCCAGATTGAGCACATTTGCATCCATTGTTGCATCAGAACTGATGCAAAAATTGTTATTAACCAACTTCCAAAATGAAATATACTTATGGTCAGTACTGTATATGTGTAGCAGCGTTGGTGCATACGTGATGCATCACGAGGGCACTCGGTCATTGATGAACGAACGTGGATGACCGCGGGGCGCTCGCTGTAAAGCTGCTCTTCTTAATGGCATTCGGCAATGAAAGATGAATAAGTATTTCCCCACATACAGCTGCTTTATTCATTACAAGTTTTGCTTTCACTGACCTTGGATCTGTGGGGAGAGAACAGCCGGAGGGGTCAATGGTGCTTCTACAATTGCTGAAGAATTTTTGTTTTGGATTTTTGTCCAAGGTCTTCGGTTTTAGTTGCCTCCTACTCCTGGGCCTCAACCGCACAAACTATTGTAGCTGACAGCGTTAGAGATTGCTCAAAGTGTCAATGTTTTGTACTGCGTCTTCCTGAGCCAGTTGAACTTTCAGGCAGAGGTGTCTTCTTCCCTCACAGAAAAGCCCTTCCTCCCTCCCTCCCAATGGAAATTGGCAATGGATGTTGCGTAGCTGTGAAGTCCTTGTTCAAAGTACCTACAACAGGACTTGGCTGTACACATGCGTACTTGCAGCTCATCCCGTCCGACTCGAGCCAGTGAGAGCATGGAAAGTCCTGGTCCTGTTGGCTTTCCAAGCACCTGAAAAGGCATTCTCAGATGCAGTGGAACACGCTTAATAGAGACACTTTGGGTGTGTCTCTAATAACCGTGGCAATAAAAAACATTGTCGAAAAGACATATTTGTTTATCAGCAACTACAGAGAAAAAGTGGTGTAGAGTACATTGTGTCATGATGTGACTGTGACTTTGCTACAACTTTAGTTCTAGGGTGCAAAGCAAGGAGAAGTCCTCAAACCCTCTTTGCACCTGGTGAGTTTGTGTAAAGATCTACTTATTTTGTGATGGATTGTGGGCAGTTTCTGTCTCTGTCATCCGTGTTGTGTCTCAAATAAGAGTAATAATTTCTGTAGTAATTTTTTTTCCATCTGGTGTTTTGTCTCCAATAAGCCAAAATCTTCAATAAGCGTGTCTCTAATAAGCGTGTTCCACTGTAGTCTCTACCGTGATCGTGATAATGTAAGATTTTTTTTGTTTGCTCGTCACTAGGGAGACTTGATGTGCCAACTCCTCGACAACCGCCTGCCTGCGTCCGCGCCTCACAGGGCCTACATCGGCTTCCGATACGCTCGACCACTGACTGAAGACACGCTGCAGCAAATGGAGGCGTGAGTGAGGGCATTCATATTCAAACGCTTCATTTCGCATGCATGGGCAACACCCAAGGCTGTGGCAGGCCTCAGTGCAGCATACGTACGGTCGATTAGTCAGGGAAGAAAGCCACGCATGAAGGGGACTCAGAGAGATTATCTTTGCTGCAGCTGCCATTCACACAGTTGCTCTCCGGGTTGTTGTGTCCGGTTCCCCTTTTTTGGGGTGGGGTGGGAGCGCCTCTGCAATAACGAACTTCTGGGGAATAATGACTTTCCCTAGAGTAGAGGGTGTGTTTCCTGATTGCGAATGTCATACAATAGCGTGTTATATGCTCTACTACGTCCATTCACACCTCGTACTTTCTTAGGGACGGCATCGAGCGAGTGGTGGCCTTCAGCCAGTATCCCCAGTACAGCTGCACCACTGCCGGATCCTCCATGACGGCCATTTATCAATATTACGCCAACAAGAAGTAAGTGTCAAGACGCTAATAGTCAAAGCAAAGTGCATCGGTGCCGAGACTCCAATGTCCCTTGCAACCCATCACCCGGTGGCGGGATTTTCACGTGCTAGCGCACGGCGCCGGAGGGCCTGGGTAGTGAACCCCACCCGGAAATGGGGGTTGATTGCCCCAGGAAATTTCAGGGAGTTTTACCCCCTCAAAAAGCCAAATTTCAACCCTCTCCATGTGGCTTCCTTTTGAGCACTCGGGCACCAAAATGGGCAGTCTTGACATTGAATCTCTGTACTCAACATCATGCCCGAGTATCACATCTACATGTTTCACATCAAAAGCCCACCTCAACTCATCCAGTACAGCGTATGAGGTGAAGTCATGCTCGACGCAGTTACTTACAGCCAGGACTGCACATATACGGACACGTACGTCGAGTACCTTTCAAGCAAAGGAATGTACAGTACTGCCAGGACTTATTGCCAGGACCATAAGAAACACAAGGGCTGAGATGATAAGGCTTGTAGATTTTAAGCTCCTCTTATGCACTTATATCTTATTTTTTCGCTGCGGGTTAATTGAAACGCTGGAGCTAAGGCTTTCTCACGTCCTGATCCTCTCGTATTCCATAGGAATTCGGCGACTAAGATGAGGTGGAGCGTGATCGACCGCTGGTGCACTCACCCCAAGCTGATCAAGACGTTCGCCGACAACATCAGGAAGACTCTGGAGACCTTCGGCGACGAGGTCAAGCAGAAGAAAGTCGTGATCCTCTTCTCGGCGCACTCAGTGCCTCTCTACGTACGAGATAAGAGCAATTTATAAGGGGATTTTCAATTATATCCCGACCCCGACGTTGTGTGGGCAATGAGCCTTCTCATTTTTAAGCAATGCGGCAGAGAGCTCGACCAAATTGGGTCATAATCGACGGAATTAACTGTGCAGAGAACAACATCCTCTGCAGCTGCTTGCTCACGGCCATGCACGGGTGGATGCTCATAACAGGACCCCCCCCCCGGGGGGGGGGGGCTCGGATACATACGTGAACTCCACAATGCACATGAACGTGCGTGCGCAGTATGTGGCGATGTAATTTGAAGTATATAAAACAGTCTGGCATGGCGTCTGTGTGCACTGAAAGTCCTCGGGATCTTATTAGGTTGCCGTGGAACGCTATTGACACTTGTGATCGTTCTGTTACAGGTGATGAATCGCGGTGATCCCTACCCTGCAGAAGTGGGCGCCACCGTGCAGCTGGTAATGCAGGAGCTCGGCTGGAGCAACCCCTACAGGCTGGTGTGGCAGTCCAAGGTGGGACCCCTGCCCTGGCTCAAGCCGGACACCGAGCAGACCATCAAAGGTAACAGAGTGTGCGTGTGCACGAGCGAAGGGGAATAGAATAGAAAGGAAAGAGGGGCACAAATCTTATAACGATGTATTAGTGGAGGACGAGTCTGAGATCGGATGTGCTGTTAATTGATGGGGGGGGGGAAGGAGCGCGTGGAGTAGACGAAGAAGACTCAGAATTAGATGGAAAGTTGGAAAAAGATGAAGAAATAGCTTTCTTGGACGTCTTTTCAGTCTCCCCCTCTCAGCCTCCAAGGAAACGTGAGAAGAGGCACAGATTACAGTATATCCAGACTAGGGAGTTAATTTCAAAATGGGCGTATTTCCTCCACTCCTATAAGAGATGGACCGATTTAGATTAACCTGCACCGTAGACAAGCTATATCCACTGAGTGTTGCATCACAACTGTAGCTTACTGACGATAGATGTGGACATACAGTAATACCATGTTATTTTCGCCAAAAGACTCTAGCAATGGACCATACACCCATTGCTCCATTGTGAACCTGCCATTTCGCTTTAGGTAAAAAAAAACTTCAGATGTATTCAGTGAAATTCCAATTTTTTTCAACTTTTTTCAACAACTGGGCTTACTTTACTTATGCAGTGATGCAACTGTACTATGATACTGCTTCCCCTGGGTGCAGCCTGTCAGTGATGCAACCCTCATGGTGCACCTTCCCTTTGGTGCAGAAGTGTCCAGAATTAGGACTGTTTCCAGGCATCAGTCGATGTTAATGAGCCAATGGCAAAAAATCAGCAGTTTCATTTTCGAGCTTGTGGCGTCTTCTGCTACTTTGTGTCGTTGGCATCCTTGTTGGTCACTTCATTGTCAATGTCAGCATGCCTGACACCAACTTTACTTGCAGTTATCTGTAAATCCTCCTTAAGGTTGGGTGAATGGAGGTAGAAATCCTGGATTTAGAGAAAAAAGAAAATAGGCAATCATTTCTAAACTTACCTGAATGGGAAAACACGACAAAGACAGAAAAATGTGACTTCCAAATCATTTCTCAACCACAGCAAAAGCGGCAAAACATTCAAAATTCATGAGTGGACATGGGAAAAAAATGATCCAGACAATGACATCTACAATTCATATCTTTTGCCCAAGCATCTTGACCTATATTTATTTGCGAATGCAGAGTAAAAGACAATCAGCCAAATTCATGTTAACATCAGTGTTCTTTTTTTGCATGTGTCTGCAGTCCTGTGCAAACGGGGCTACAAGAACCTCCTGTTGGTCCCAATCGCCTTCGTCAATGAGCACATCGAGACGCTGCATGAGCTGGACATTGAGTATGCCCTCGAGGTGGGATCTGCCGCTGGCGCTGAGCGCGTGGCTCGATGCCCCACTCCAAACGACCACCCACTCTTTGTCGAGGCCATGGCTGACCTGGTGGAGCAGAGCCTCACCCAGAAGGTCCCAGCGGTGAGTCCTCAGTTGCTGCTCAGGTGCCCCATGTGCGACAATGCCAACTGCTCCAAAACCAAGGCCTGGCTGTCCAAGATCAAGCTAGAGTAGCCCGTAGTTGAGAAATTTCTGCTTGTCATGGACTGTGTCCTCCATAGAGATAATACATCAATACATTGGACAACAAATCCACGTACGAGTACAAGGAATTCGACTGTGCTCTTGATTCCTAGGTAGCGGATGCCGAAACGGTTCGTTGTGTCTGCTCTCTATGACACAATGTACGGTATGTTCATATGTATCTTAAATCTGCCTATGTTGCTTGAACTGCTTGTTAAAGTAACTGCATTTAGGAAAAGGAGGAATCAAAGTTCATACAAAAAGAGGTTCGTACCAAGATAAAGGGAAAGGAATCTGTAGACATATTCTTATTAATACTCACTTTTAGCCACTACTCCGAGTGAATTCGAGTCGCATCTCTTTCAGCCACCAGCTCGAGGCACGACTAGAGGTGGGTTATGGTACTTAAAAACCTTGTCGAGCTTTCGACCAGCAACCAGTGCTGAGTATCGAGTACTTCGGTTGAGTAAAGTTGGTTACTCCATGAGTGGCAACGAAGGTAAGCTGCAGTCACAGACTGCCAAGGAAGTAGGAGTGGCAGATTTGGACTCCATAAGAGTTGAGCAACAAGATACTGGAGCTCATCTCACTTTACTACTTGGAAAGATCTCATATGCATCACGAAAAGTTGTTTACAGGTTGGCATGAAGCAAACAAGCATTGCTGCTCTCTCATCAGACCGGCTTGATCATTTCTGGGTAACAACATTTCCTGCAGACGAAGAAATCCTTGCACTCGGTGCTAATGTGGCCAGCACTACGGGGGAGGTACTTGTTGGCCAACTTTAAGAGATCAGGGTAGGAAAATTTTCCAACATCTTCCCATCACTTGGAAGGACTCTCGTCCAATACTCGGTGAGGACAGAAACTGAGTGAGCTGCCTGAAGGCAGACTCGGTAAAAGCAGATGAGTCAGAGTTTCTGGTTGCCACTGCTGGATGGCCACTGAAGACGTGACATTTTCATAGAATGGTTTCAACATCTTCGTAACCTCTCGCAGATTCTCTCAGTCTTCCTGAGTAAGGGTCACATCCTACATGTCATGGTTGAGGAAGATGGTGAGCAGGTCCAGTGAGCCAAGGAACCATTCAAATATAAGATATTCCATCTTTTGGCGCAACTTTGAAGGAGAGTTTTGATTGGAAGGCAGAGAAGTGTGTGGCAGTCTTCAAATTTTCTCTTCATAGTTGCAGTCTTCTTGCAACAAGTGACAATTGATGAAACTTTGCTCCTTAGTTGCTCTAGTGATTCGATTGAGTTGAAACTACCATGGACAACCAAGCTCAAACTGTGCGAAAAGCATGACAGGTGAGGGACCCCTAGATTCCTCACGGCCCCAACCATGTTCCTGCCTCTGTCCGTCACAATTGCTGTTACCTTCTTCTCGTTGTTCTACTTGTCCATTATTCGACGTGTAGCTCTCTCTCAATGTTGCCGGCATTGCTTCAGTCTGAGATTACAAAACTATCTAGTGTCTTGGCAACAAGTGAACCAGCAGCCCAGAAATGAACTGTTACATTAAGATGTCCAAACATCAGATGTCAGGCTAACCCACGAGCAGATCTCGAGCTGCTTCAGTAAGGAGTGTCCAGGTCTGCAAACAATCCAGGCAGGAGGACACAGTGAGCTGTTATACCAGACTAGAGGGGCGACTGCAGTAGCTGCTTCCTCCGACAGAAATCACGTGATCCGGGGATTGCTCTGATTGACCAAGAAGGTTTAAGTTGGCAGAGAGACGACTCAAACGTAACGTAACAGTGGAAAATAACATTTTATTATTACTTGTGAATGGACATTACAATTTATTGTAGGAAATGAATTCCTCACTGTAATTCAGCTGCATTCTCAGCAAAAATGATCTGTCACACCTGTAATCAAACATTTTGAAACAGTATCAACTTCGTGAGCTTCTGTCGCTGCCCGACCTTGATCTGCTGGATGACATCCGTGTAGTGTTTCTCCCTGTGAGTCAACAATCGGATTTTAAGATACTCGGAGCAAATCTTCTTCTTCAGCTGTGCGGAGTGCATATCCTCATTATCTGACAGCATTTCCACATCATGCCATGCCAAGTCTGCAAATACATAGCAGTCAGATGTGCTGTGACGCATGACAAGATTAAACAGCTTAAGGCCAATGTTTCTTTGGGTGGTGATTTGTCCATGTTTTTCTGCCACAAGGAGACGGAAAGCTCTCTCACCGTTGTCCACTAGGTTCCGTACTGGTGCTGATGGTACGTAGAGACCCCCATGTTGCTTCTTCAAGATCAGTCGCAGGTGGGCATCCCCGGCAGCTCTATTCGGACTTTCAGTGAGAGCTTGGCCATCATCTTCTTGACAATAAACCCTGCAACATACCCAACAATGGCCTCTTGTTGCTGGATATCTTGAAGCAGCAAGATGTGGTGCCACTTAATGGGACCCCCATCACCATATCGCATGACCTTTACATGTGCCAGAGCATTCCTTGCCAACTTGAGCAGATGGCAGGCATCGAGAACAAGGTGTACTTCTGCGCCATCAGTATATTGAGGAGATAACTTGCTGCTAAGTTCATCTGCTGCGCCCAACCACTTGCACCCCAGCAAGGTCATTGTTCTTGGAATTACGTTGGTGCAGTCACATGTTACAGAGTGCACCATGAGGCCGTGGTCATGAGCAAGACTGAGGGCAATCTGCACCAGACGACTTTGGACCTCCGCATCAATTGCATCAATAAAAAAGTAGGCTATCTTCCTTTGAGACCCACAAGCTTAAAGACGATGACCTGTGTTGCCAACTTGTCAGAGTTGAAGTCCTCACCTAGATCAAGGTAAGTTCCAAAGTCCACAAAGCCATCGTAATGGTCGAGAGATTGGTTGTACTGGGTCCTGGCCTTGATGTGCATGACATCCAAAATAAGCGCACAGTCTCTATCAATCAGACCCATATGGACTTTGCTCTGCAGTTGCTGGAAGCCGTCTATGAGGTATCCAGGCTGACATATAACTGACGATGTCCACTGTCAGAGAGATCGAGCATGAGGCAGTATAAAAATTGTTCGCGGGTATTCATATGCAGCAGGTGAGTAAAAGTGCACGGTCAAGGCAAACTTCTTCACTGTATCAGAGTAACGAAAGCCTGTAGGTTTTGTCACTGCAGCATTTTTACTGTGATTTTTCAGCAGGTTTAATACAGTCCCAGAAAATTTTGCCTCAAGGACCTCTGCACACTACCTTGAGATCATTTTCTTCTTGCTCACTTCCTTGAGAGCATCTTCCAGCTTCTGAACCCTCATCTTTGATTGAGACAGTTGCTATTTCTTCATCCTGGAAGCAAAAAATGAGCTTTGACTGCAAGAATTGACATTTATCGTTTTGATGCCAGATTTTGCCTATGCCCCTGCTTTGTTTTGCCAACTTTAACCTTCTTGGCCAATCAGAGCAATCTCCGGATCACGTAATTTCTGTCGGAGGAAGCAGCTACTGCAGTCGCCCCTCTAGTCTGGTATAACAGCTCACTGGGAGGACATCACTCAGATGTTTCCTCGTGGGCGGGCAATAGCGGCTGTCAAGGGCAGCTACGAAGGCCTTTAATCCAGCGTCTTCTAAAATCGGCACGGGCAACTAAATAAATTGCGGCTCAATTTCTGCTGAAAGTGTGAAAATTCATGCAAAATGCCAGTAATATCTCTTGTACATCTTTGTGAAAGCTTTCCAAAGAGGTATCGTGCTTACTTGCAGCCGCCTCCTGTGAGACGTCGCCGGTCATTGAAGTTACGACTTTGCTGCCCTGTCCAGCTGGGGCATCTCCACGTTATCCCCTTGACCGCTTGGAACGCTGCAGTCGACCCCAGCACCACTGACTGGTCTCAATCAGCCCTCCGTCATTCGCTTATGTCAGCTGACGTCAGCTGAATGTGGGACTCCATAACTGAGGCTCAGGCAGAGTAGTTATTCTGTGCCCAAGAGCTGACTCGCTGGTGACTTTGTTGACAGATGGAACCAGGGTTGCCATTTTACCGGTTTGAATATCTTGTCAATCGGACATTAATAATTGCCCAGTTGCCGAATTAACTAGTTGACCAGTTCACAGGGTGGCAGTTGCATGCAGGTTTAACTAGCTAACTGTAGTACAGATTAATTTTAACCAGCTTTTCAAAGGCTGGAGAATTCCTTCTCAGTACTTTATGTTACATTCGGCCCATTCGCTCCTCGTCGAACTGGCAACACTATTGTGGTGTCCTTAGGATCAACCAAATGGACCGCAAGACGTTGTTAGGCGTCAGCGTGGCCGCTGGTGTGGCCACCGTGGCCGCCCTGGGAGCCGCCGCCGCCATGTACTACGTTATCCGGGACGACGACGAGGGGGACGAAGAAGGCAAATGGCACGTGACCTCTCGTCCTACCACGTAAGTGCCTCCAGGATCTTAGTGGCTGCTCGTAGTAGTGTTGAATGGAGGGAATTGATATTTTGTGTCTGAATGCTGCAAGGCTGGAGATAAGAATCAGGCCTACGGACGCCGGCGTGGTCATCGGGCGGCGGGGGGAGAACATCCGGTCCATGGAGACCAAGACCAATACGATGATCCACTTCAGAGACGAGAGTAAGACTCGAATAATTGTAGGAGGGAAGGTAGCCTAATGCTTTCTTTTCGTAGTGGCTACTGACACCGAGCGAGTGTTGGTGATCCGTGGTGCTTCCGAAGATGTACAACTTGCCGAGATCCTCGTGCAACAAACCCTGGCCAATCAGCCTCGCCTTGAGACGCTAGAGCTGAAGGTTCCACCACACTGCGGTGGCTGGATCATCGGCAGAGACGGCGAGAATATTAGGAGCATGCAAGAGAAGTCCAGGTGCAAAATCAACGTCGAAAGGGACACAGGATCAGGTGAGCCACAGGCCTGCAGCGTCAATGCTCTGACCTGCTTATCTTCTACACATTTGCGGCAGATGGTCTTCGCTCAGTTAGACTCCGCGGCACCTCGGACCAAATCAGAATCGCCAGGAAACTGATTGAGGCGGTCGTGACCGACTACACGAGGAAGAACTCCTCGTCCACTCGTGCACCGCGGCGAACCAACAGCATGCGCAAGTACCGGCCTCATCTTTTCCTCACCTGCGACGACGATCAACCGCAGCGGCAACAACAAGAACAAGAGACACCAGTGCCACAGGAGAGATTAGCCTTGTCGACGGGAGAAAAGAGTATTGGCGTCTACGTGTCGTCGATAGAGAATCCTTATCACTTCCACGTCCAGAAGGTACAGCATGAACGTCGCACACTCTTGTTTAGAGCAGCATGGCAAGGATACCAGCGTTACTCTAGGTTGGTCCCCACAGCATCCAGCTCGATCGTCTAGTAGAGGACATGACTTCCTTCTACGAGAACGCGGACAACTTTGAATCAGACGTTGACTTGTTCGTCGGAGAAGTCGTGGCGGCAAAGTGGGACGTCGATGGCAAATGGTACCGGGCGAGGATCGTTGCCAAGGCCAGACAGGAGGACGACGATTACTTGGACAGTGAGGAGACGGCAGAGGAAGCCATGTTTGACGTGGACTACGTGGACTTCGGCGACCGCGACCGACGGTCGAGATCCCAACTGGCTACGCTCAAGTCCGACTTCTTCGCACTGGGTTTCCAGGCGATTCCATGCTGCTTAGATGGGGTGATGCCCAGGTAAACTTCGTTTTCCTGCTCGAGGTTGTCGGAGTGCGTGTGTGCGGATGTGTAAGCCAACCTCACAATCGCTTTCATTGCAGCAGCGACTCCTGGTCTCCCGCAGCCGAGGACACATTTGAAGTGCTGTCCAAATGCGCCCAGTGGAAGGAGCTTCAGGCTGAGGTCAAGGGATACGACGCACAGTCTGGGAGAGCAATCGTCGTGCTAATCGACTCTTCTGGACCTGAGGTAATGGCGTATGCGCAGGGTACAAGAACGCAACTGAGCCATCTTCAAGCTGCACACGCGTACGGTGCCAATGGCTTAATCTGTTGCAGTTTTTGCCGTACGCACTGTTTGTACGTGACATACGTTGACCCTTTTGCTGCAAAGAGTGGATGAAATGTTTCTCTTGCCAGGACGTGGACGTCGGCCTGGAGTTGGTCAACTTGGGTTACGCCAAGCCGAAGAAAAGTGCCATAACAGAAGACACCGAAGGAAGAGCCATGACCGAAACCGAGGCTGTGCGGCTGTCCTGAAAGTCCTGGTTGTATGGACCCTTCCGTCACCACCCTTCACTGAGAGCTCAATTGTTGAATCTGGTCTTAACTCAAGATATAAGTTCTTCCATGTACAGTGAAAACGAGGAATGTAAGTTATAGAAATGATCACGAGAGCAGCGTTTTGCACGTCGAACCGAACAGCAAGACCGCTATGAGCATTCACTCGAAGATTGAGAGAATGGGACTCATGATGGATGCCAGCACAAGTTAAGGCCGAGCATTCGGTGACTGCAGCCAAAGCTTCATCTAAGTTCATCCTTGCTCAGGACATGCAATATTTTTGGCAATCCACATAACCCTCTCAGGCTCAGTCGACCCTCTTTTTGCAATGCCCCGAACGCTTTGGAACGCTTAAGCTTGCAATTCATCACTGAATTGACACCTTAATACGTCCACTTCCCCTGTCCAACGATGGTCCGAAGCTGAACAACTGAGGTGAGCTGTCACAGTTGACACCCAACCCTGACAAAAAGTGACATATCAGCAATCTGTGAAAAAGTCGATTTCACACGTAAGGCTTTCCCACTTAGCCTTTTGCTTAAGTTCGCCTCGGTGAACCCGATCGTCTCGACGAGGACCAGGTTGGCCTCTTCAGCCTCGGTCGTGGCGTCCACGAGGAAGATCATCCTGCAGCCGGAGGTGTAAAACTTCTCCACGTCACCCGCGGCTGTTTCACATTCCTCTTGTCGAGTCCAGCACGCACTTAAATCGCTGTGCAATGAATGCCTCAAGAGTCCAGCGCCATCTCTGTACGACCCTTTAGGTCAGGGATGGTTTCATTTTCTTGCCCTTAAACACACAATTATACTACAACTTGTGGTTAGAAAGGCGTCATAAATGATGGCCCTGACAAGTTGTCGCACGCCCGTGCACCCCCTATCGATACTCACGCAGACACTGGACGCCCTGCAGCGCCGAGGGAGGCGCCCAAGAAAGCTCCGCGCGTACTCGTCGGCTTTGTCTCTTAGCGTTTTGAACGCGTGGCCGAGCTTGCAATGATCTCATGAACGAGCCCTCGTCTGTTCTTTGGGATATGCACGTAGTTCTGACAGACGTACAATTTAGAAAGCAGTGCAGGACTTTCTGTACCTGTGGACGACGAAACAACTGGTGTGCGTCATCCTGGAGTGCAAACCTGCTTGTTGATGGGCCCGGATACCTTCACGGTACGACTGTGTGAGGCAATATGCAGGTCCAGCCATCCTCATCTGCTGTAGCTCGCTCCTAACTTCTGGACCAAGTGACAGAGCAACTCGTGAGAGATCAGACTGCCTCTGCAGGTTCTGCGCAGTGACACTGACTGATTCGAGATGCAACAGCCACCGCCGAGCTTCGCGTACTCGAGTCCCGACTCGTACCAGCCCCAGCACAACAACTATCCCGCGGGGAGCGTCGCGATGGCGGCGCAGGCGACCGCGTGGCGCCAGATGGAGGCGGGCTCGGTCCACCCGACAGGAGGAGGAGGCGCACCCGGAGAGGAAATTTTCGGTCGTGGAGGAGCTGAGGCCTTCAGTGATCGCGCGGTGAGGCAAATCCCACGCACTTTATGGTTGAGGCAACTTTTGAGCTCCCATCAAGCCAAACTGTGCAGGTGAGACGGAACTTCATCCGCAAGGTGTACGGGATCCTCTTCGTGCAGTTGCTCGTCACCATGGGCTTGATCACTCCCTTCATATTTCACGAGGGTCTGCGCCAATTCGTGCTCGCCAACAGATGGCTCATGTGGGCGGCGTTCGGCGTCACCTTCGTGTGCCTTATCGCCATGTCCTGCTGCGAGAGCGTCCGCCGAAACACGCCCACAAACTACATCTTCCTGGGCGTGTTCACGCTGTGCGAGGGATTCATGATGGGCACGATCTCCGCCGCGTACCAGAGGAACGAGGTCATGCTAGCTGTCGGCATCTGCGCGGGAGTATCGCTGGCTCTCACGCTCTTCGCCTTCCAGACTAAATATGACTTCACCACCTGTGGTGGTAAGGACAGTGATTCTCCATTCTCAATGTCATTTTGTTGGAATCACACTGTACGCGTACAGTACTCGCTGCCTCACACTTTATGCATACAGTACTTGTTGTCTCACCCCTGCACACAAAGAGAATACTCGCTATCTCGCACTGTACACATACAGTACTCACTGTCTCACCCTGCACACATAGAGAGTACTCACTGTCTCACACTGTACACATAGAGAATACTCGCTGTCTCACACTGCACACATACAGTACTCGCTGTCTCACACTGTACAGCATGAGCTGCTACATGTGTGACGCAAATGTGATGCATTCCGAGGAGTTCATTGCGTCATGCGGTTCAAGAATGAGATAGAACTATTCGTGTGTAGCAAAAGACGCAGTTTCGTGCAACAAGCAACCCTTTCCTGCGCATTACAGGGATGCTTTGCGGGATGTTGGTGGTCCTGATGATTGCTGGATTCATGATGATATTTATGCCATACAACAAGTGGGCGGTCATCGCCTACGGCTCGGCCGGCGCCCTCATCTTCTCCATGTACATAGTTTACGACACGCAGCTCATGTTGGGAGGAAAGCACAAGTATTCAATCAGCCCGGAGGAGTACATATTCGCAGCGCTCAACCTCTACCTCGACGTCGTCAATCTCTTCATGTTCATTCTCCAAATCGTGGGGGCAGCTAATAGTGAATAGTATCGAATATTAATTTGATACCGCTGATTTCTGCATATTGTTAGACGAAGATTCGACTTGTTCGAACAACTATTTTTTCCCCAACAATTCTGTCAGATTTCGCTTGCTCGAATAATTTCGAATAAGTGCGATGCATCCTTCAAAGGGCATCCGGACCAATATTACGTGAACATTGGACAACTTCCTACACACAATTGCCCAATTCAGACGTTCAGTGGAAGAAAGATCTCAAAAAAATCGGATTCTGAAGTTTAGATTCTCACACAACACGGTAAAATGTCAGGAAGAAACGGATGCCTTTCTTGCATTTTTTCATCGTAACAAAGCAATTGTGAGTATTAAAAGTCAGACAGAAATGCTTATTACAGTTCAAAAAACTTGTCTGAAATTGTTCATTTTTTCGCCGAACAACAGAATTGCTCGTTGTTCCAACTTCAAAGTTTATTCGATCTCACTCACTACACAGTGTCCTGCCTTTCAATGCTCGAAATGGAAGTTTGCAAGACCAATTTGGGTCCAAAACAGCAGCCAAAAACGGGGCTGGATCTCTGGTTTCTTTGAGCAATACGATAAGAAACGGTCAATTCTATCTGATTCTCATTCAATGTACATTGCATATCAGATATGATCTGTATGCATACAATGTATATACGTATATAATTATATTCAGCTTCATTGTGTGATAAGAAGTCACTTCAGAGGAGGGAATTTCTAGTTTGTTACCACCGCTTTTTGAATAGCCCCATTGATACACATCCACATGTATTGACATCTATGACAAGGAGCACCGGACTTTGCTTTAGAGCCAAAATATCCCTCCCCTCTTCAACTGTCAATATGTTTTATTGTGATGTGACAAGTCAGAATTGGACGAAAAAATACACATATCAGTACCGGAGAATCACGGGATATCAGCATTCTATGAGAATCATTTTCTAAGAACCAACAATACTTAACAGAACAGTCAGTTACACAATCTAGGAATGACTTTTCTATATCGAAGGGTTTGATAAATGGGTCAATTATGCAAATCACTTCGACCGAACGAATCTTCTCAAGTTGACCATATTTAACTTTAAGGATTGGGGATGCAATTGTTAGTTGCTCACTTCACTCTCTTACTGTAAGCGCCTCGGAACCGGATGAAATTGTTTACTACATCCAAGTTTTAGTAGCAGGGACTATGATCAATTATTAACGTACCAGTTATGCTTACGTCAGTATCCCCAAGTTCGCCCTGTTCAATCATACCTTGACTCTAAACAACTACAATGGTCTTGCTTAGTTTTGTCATGAACGGCCTTGGACCACAACACAGCTTCCTCACGGGACAAATAGAAAAAGACCATTCTTGACTACATCCGAGATTTGCTTGACCTGAGCTAGATCACTTTATGGAAATGAATGGGGCTTCCCATGACATCCGAAATTTCGCTATATCCGGGTTTTCTGTAAGCCCAAGTCCTCTGTAGTCCCAAAGTCATCCTGAGATCCCGACGCAACTAGTGCTCGATGCTCGGCAACAGCCTGGAAAATAGATATGGATCGGACAAGAATTTCGCGAGTCTTGAATCGAGCCCGAACCAGCCGGAGTCTTCCCTAACCGGGAATGTTGACAGGTGCCCAAGTTTGTCTGGAGCTGCTGTTGGGGTTACCCTAAAAGCGTGGGCTGTGCCAATTGGATGAGAATGATGAGGTAATTGAGATGCTGCTGAGTGAGAATGAGTGCTAAGCTAAGTTCTACACTAAATTGCTGATATAAGTTGTTAAAGGTGCAACTCATGAAGAAATTTCACCAGAGCATGTTCTCAGTAGTCGCGTTCAGTCAACATGCCCAGGTAATTTAACCCATTCTCTACATTGTTTGCAACCTCATCCCATCATGTTGGAAGGTTGTGAGCAAAAAAATTGAGAATCTTCTGCAAGCGGAAGCCCTGAGCCATCCTCTCCCATCCTTTCTCTCATAGCTTCGGCCAGGTCTTGGTTCATCGGACTTCCGTGCTCTTGAAGTAGTCGTATTCCGACTACTTCATTTACCTTCTGACGGTCTTCTTTTACGGTCTCTCCTGCTACAGTCAGTGCAGCAGTTTCTATAGATGGTCTCGAGTGTTGGAGAAACTGAATGCAATGGAGACCATTGAAGCCATGGCCTCCATGGAGGCCATGGAGGCCATGGAGGCCATGGAGGCCATGGAGACCATGGAGACCATGGAGGCCATGGAGACCATGGCAACATCTGGAACAGCAAGTACAGTTGTTCCTCTGATTGGTGGAGATGTAAAAGAGCAAGGTACACAAGCAGAACTCCCTTCATGTCGAAAGAACTCTGGGATGCCATCTTATTGGGATGTCAGTGACTGGAGACAGTAGCTCACATGGTTGCTGAAGTCGATCACCCCCACCTTAGAAACGAAGACCAGCAATTTTCCTGACTTTCTTCACTTCAGCAAGATGCCCCTCTGCAAATAATGCTGTATCTTCTCTCCCTTCCTCCTGCAAGGAATCTCCACCGTTGTGACTTTCCAAGCAGTCTTCCTTGGCCCTCTGGCCCTTCATCTTCCCCCTTGTAGAGTACTTTTATCACCACCTGGTGCAGACCATGGACTGGGCGAAGTTGGAGCGTCAGATTCAAGATTTTTCAGTTATCGAATGCATCTAATCAGCTGGCACCTCTCAAATGTGAGTGAAAAAGTCACCCCAGTAAGAAAAAAAAACAACTCAACATTGTTCGATATCCACTCTGTGGATCCGGAATAAAAGCAACTGCAACAATGCCTGCAGCGGCACAACATGTGGCTTCCACGCTGACTGAAGACCCATCAGAGAGTTGTTTCCCCAGACTTCAGGGAAGTCCAGATGTCTGCTGCCGGCAACGTGAGTGACCTCTCACCCTTCCTCAACGCACATGCACAAGTCCTGGATGGGCTGTCATTGATTACGTGGGGCATCGATGTGTGCACATCGACCTGAGAACAATGCAGCAGTTGCTGGTGCAAGCAAAAGTGCAAAAACATAGCATTCTGCGGTATCAGAACCGCTTATTATGGGAGAATTGCAAGACTTCAACAACGTTCATGCCTCTAGTGGCAAACATGTTCAGGTACTTTTTAACTTTTAAGGCTGGCGATGAAAACATTCGTAACCTAAGCCTATTTTTGTACTCTTAAGCTCGTCCAAACAACATGAGACTACTTAGTTCGGGGGGAGGGGGGAAGCAGTATTCTGACAACTCATTGCAACACTAGTTTTGTAATAATATTTTTTGCCAATAATGTTTTGGAGACATCTTTAGATTTAAGAATTGATATTATGCCTTCATGAAATGTTTAGAATGTGGCTGCTGCATAACCTACATGACCAGAAAAAGCGACTACGACAAGGTAGATTCACCATCCACCAACCAAATAGTGTGGACAGAACTTTCTGCCCCATAAAGGCAGGCAAATCAATACTGGAGCTTTAGGAAAGCCTTGAGAAACCAAGGTGATGTCATTAGGCTGTAGTAGTTAAGGTCAAGTGCAAAAGGTCCTGCTCTACCAGACAGTAGCAGCCAACACAGTTGACCTGAAATTTGCGCCTGCACGTAAACGTGCTGAGCAGCGTGAGCAGAAATACCACGGTGTCGGACAAGATTGCTGTCATTCTTCATGTCTCAACTCAAGGCTGTTCCTGCTACAAAGATTTGTCCGGTGGAGTAAGAAGAGGCTTTTAGCATAGAAGGAATCGAAGTTTTGAGGCCCCAGGGGACAGCATTCACTGCTTTCTGTGTGTAAGTATGAACTAGGAGCATTTTACTGGCGTGCATAAACGCAGTCACTTAGACTTGCGTTATGATTTTGCTTCATCGTGAGTAGAAGAACAAAATTTAAGAGAAGAAACATCATGGCCGACGTGAGTTCCATCGTCGGCATCATCCTGATGGCTATCGGCGGACTCTTCATCGTCACCGGGATGGTGCTCTGCTACACGACAAAGGTGGGGACCAGAGATACTTACCCTTTAAATCGGCTCAGACCCTAACAAACGTTCTTTTGCGTGATTGTCAGGGTGAATATTACAACCAAGACGAAGTTCAGGCCATGGTGGCAGCCGAAGTCTTAGAGGAGGAGAAGAAGAAGAAAGCGGAGCATGAGGCCGCCATCCGAGCGGAGAGGGAGGCTCTAGCGGCCGCAGCCTCCGCCGAGAATGGCGAGGTCGGGGGCTTGGGCGACGATGACTACTACGGCGGTGATGGACATGACGGATACCCCAAGAAGAAGAAGAGGAGAGGACCACTTATCGCTTCTTAAAAAATTTGAAAAAAAAAAACCCAAAAAACTTGCGCAGTTTTTGTACCATACAATGATGATGACGACTACGGAATAAACGACGTACTTGATGTTGCCGGATAATGTGCAATCAAATTTTTGACTTATCAATGATACTTTCATCCTCCAGGTCAGTGGCGTCATGACTGAGGCCAGCCTGCTCGTGGGCACCATTTTCTTGGCCGTCGGAGCTTTCTCCATCCTCTATGGCAGCATCTCGTGCTACCTGACCAAGGTATGAAAAGTGCATCACATAAAGCTGCTGATCCAAGAGCGCCTGCTCAAACCTTGTCAATATACAGGGCGAGTACTTCAATGATGAAGAGGTTAGGATCATGCTGGCTCGAGAAGCTGAGGAAGAGCGACGTCGTCGGGAGGAGGAGATGCTCAAGGCAGAGCTGGACCAGGAGGAGGCCATGAAGGATGAGGGCAGAAGGAAGAAGAGAGGAATCATCATTGCATCTTAAGCCAGCCTCGAGCTCATAAAGAATGTACCATTCGCACAACAGACAGCACAGGACTTATTCACACTCTGACAAGTAGAAATTTGTCGTGATTGCGACTGCCGGATCGGCCAGAACTTCATGGTGATGAAGCGCATTACCCCCGCGCATCCCACGTACGTACCTGGATAGACGTAATAGTACGCGGTGCAGGCGTGCGGAAGTACGTTCTGTCTCAGCTGCACTACTGAAACCGCACTTGTGCCCAACATAGACACACTGGAGGGACATGCAGAGCTGGAAATACTTCCTCATAACGATATTTATTGCCCTGTTCTTGAAGCGCGTTCCCCGGCAGCCAGAAGAGAGTATGCTCCCCTTTGCTGTCCCGTCGATTCGCCGCGACAGCAAAGGGGAGCATACTCTCTACTGACATGAAAAACTCCGTTGGCCGTGCCGACGGCTTGACATGTATCGCCCGCCCGCAGCAGGGAGTCCCCCAAGGACTGCCTGGCTGCCTGATCCGGCCAGCCATGAAAAGTCAGAGTTGCCTCGGAAGTCAGTACCACGGCTTCGTGAGTCAAGTGGAACCTCGCTAGGGCTGAGTCAATATCAGTGAGAATCACGACAAGCGTGTGCATAGAACTCTGCAATCGGATTGGCTGAGCTTTATTGCTGCTCCCTGTGTCAATCCTCACTAAATCGGCTGTGCAGTGGAGTTGTCAAGGCTGCTACACTTTTTGTGTTCACGTGATTACGAACATGCCCCAATATATATGAATATTCAAAAAGTATCCTCTCAAGAATTTGTTGAGCTATGGAGCTCTGAACACACTTAGCAACATGGATTACACCAGTTTCAAACGTTGGCTGCTGAAAGCATTCTCTGTAAATGCTTTGTTTTGCAAGTACTATTCAAAGTAGCCGAATATTTAAAAAAGTGGCAGGCTCTTTTGAATTGTCCCCCAAAGTGTATTCAATAAGGTTATATTGAATAGGCTACAAATTCATTGACAACTCTACCGTGCAGGCAGGATGGCCTGACCTTTTTTAAAAATTTTCATCAGTAAAACTTATGCTAGAAAACTCAGAATTTTGAAGTGTCACTTGGGCTGAGACATTATGAAATTTTCTGAAGAATAAGATATTGCACTAGGTTCTGTGTTTTTAAGACTGTACTTTCTTTTAGAAATTATTCTACGTGGATGTGAATTCGAATCGAGTCAAGTTTCAATCAGGGATTGGGGTTTTCAGCTCGTCTCGAAATCATCGAGCCTTGAAAGTTGTAAGTCCAACCAACTTGACCCCCTGAAAGTCAAAACCGACTCAACTCAAAATTTTGGGGTCAATAATCATTCCTATCGTTTTGTTACCTTTTCCCCGTGCACAATGCTAGGACAGCAGCACCCAAAGCAACTGGTTCGTACATGTAAAACTAGAACAACGACGAGATGGTTCTAGGGCTTAGGAAGTCCTCATGTCATGCATGATCATGATCAGAAATCAGTACTTTTTGGCACATTGCCATGAAGTCTCAGGTCGCTGAGATTCATTAGTCATAGTGAACTGTGGGGATGTCGTGGCGGACACATTTGCTGGGGCCGGGTTGCCGTGCCTTGAGACGGGCTGAAATGGCCCAGGGCTTTTGACACACGACCCCGTAGTTGACTCGACAGCTGACTGCTTGTCGCAACTGTCCCCTCATACAGACTCTGCGCGGAGGCCGCGACCACATCTGTCACCTCTAGGCTGGGTGGTAACCCTGCCTTATTGTGGGCAGTCTTAGTTCTCTGGAGCTCGCCTTAGGGAGAGGTAGGTGTCCGTCGCTGCGTACGTTTTCAACGTCCTGGTGCCTGTGGGGTCCTTGGACGCTTCCATCAAGTGCCCGGTCTCGGCGTCCAGGCACTCGAGGAAGACGTTGGGGCCGAGACACCGTGACGTCGGCCATTTTTTGGGGGAGTTTTATCGAGAACTTTTCTCCACCTCTGTACTCCGACCCCATCTTGATTTCATTCGGCAACAAGCCAGAAAAACCTGTTTTTCTCGTCCCAGGACTAAACGTTAAGTGTCGTTCTGAGGAGCGGCAGTCGTCGTACAACACTCTGCCGTCCCTGACGACGTACAACACGTGCAGCGTGATCCAACAAGCGTTCACCTTCCCCTGCCCATTTGCACGGGTACTCCAAGTACCTTATACTATCAGTAATAAAGTCATGTCAAAAAAGCGTGGTTAAGTATGATAGAACCTAACGCAGAAGCTCTTGTGCGAGTCCATGAAGAACACTTGTTTTGAACCTTTCAATGCGCTTCCCCACCTGTTTTAGGTTTGGGTTTTATTTTAGTAACGTGATCCTGCATTGTAGTCATGGTCTCCGGGGAAGTAGCATTTCTGGGTCGCCCTGTACGTCCTGTGCGTGATTTGCATGCTTAAGAGTTCTATGAAGTGACCTTTTGTGCCCTAAGTACTCGTGGCTGTTGTACCATAACACGAATCTTATCTGCCCCAGACGCGACAACTGCTTGGACTGCACCAAGAACCTTCCCTTGTGGGTCGAAGAAAGCCTGAAGAAGCAATCACACTTCTACGAAGCTCGATATGGCTGAACCTCTCCGCGTGGTGGTGACCGGCGCCGCCGGGCAGATCGCCTACTCCCTCCTCTACCAAATTGCTTCCGGTGAGTTCCGACGTCCTTCTTGAACGGTTCTTTAAGTGGGGGCGAAAGTGTTGAAAGTTTAGCACACTGGACCGATCCGGCTCGAAAGGAACTGTGACATGTACATTCTGTGCTGCTCTTGTCCACCCTACAGGATACGTCTTTGGAGCCGACCGCCCTCTGATCCTCACCCTGTTGGATATCGCCCCCATGATGGGTGTGCTGGAGGGCGTGGTCATGGAGCTCTATGACTGTGCCATGCCGCTAATCAGGGAAATCATTGCAACTGACGACCCAGTCGTCGCATTTAAGGTCTGGACATCCTGAAGTCGCTCCAGGCAGAGTTCATGACAGTTCCTTTTATAGGACATCGATGCAGCCTTCTTGGTTGGCGCCATGCCACGCCGGGAGGGCATGGAGAGGAAGGACCTTTTGGCGGCCAATGTCAAGATCTTCAAGGCCCAAGTGCGGTTGAGACGAACAATGAAATGGTCGATTTTGCACTGAGCTATCTTCTCTCGCAGGGTCAGGCATTGGACCAGCACGCGAAGAAGAGCGTCAAGGTCCTGGTGGTGGGAAATCCAGCCAACACCAACGCGCTCATTGCCGCTCACTACGCCCCGTCAATCCCGAAGGAGAACTTCTCCGCGATGACCAGGTTAAGTATAGTGCTCTCACAAGCTTTTTCGACGTCATCGAATTCTAACGAAGGCTTTTCGTGACGGCAGATTGGATCAAAACCGCGCCACGGCGCAGCTCGCCATCAAGGCAGGGGTGCCCATCACTAAGGTGAATAACGCCATAATCTGGGGAAATCACTCCTCAACCCAGTTTCCGGACGTCAGTCACGCCACCATTGATGGAAAGAGTGCCACGGAGGTGAGACGCCCAAGTCCTGCAAAGTTTTTACCGTTGCTGCACACGCGTACAGCATGTAGCACTTCCTAAAGCTTGGTCAAATCCGTTCAGGTGATCAATGATGCTGAGTGGCTGGAGAAGGTCTTCCTGCCTGCAGTCCAGAAACGCGGAGCGACTGTACTCGCCGCGCGGAAACTGAGCTCGGCCATGAGCGCCGCCAAGGCTGCCTGCGACCACATGAAGAACTGGTTCGAAGGAACAAAGGACGGAGAGTGAGTAAATCGAGATCAGTTTTGTTACAGCTGAACTCATCCCTTTTTTTTGTCAGGTACGTCTCCATGGGAATTTTCTCGGACGGGTCTTACAGTACACCAACGGGCGTCATGTTCTCATTCCCGGTCACCATCAAAGATGGCAAATGGTCCATAGTTCAGGTACTATGTCGACAGAGCATCTGAAGTTGAAATTGTCCTCATGTGATAAATCCCTTAGAATCTTTCCATCAATGACTTTGCTCGCAATCGTCTGGATGTAACTGGCAAGGAGCTCTGCGAGGAAAGAGACGAGGCCATGGCTGTCTGCAAGGATTAAGCTGAGGATATAGTCGAGAAGTAGAGCAACAGAGTTCGTAACAAAACAGAAAAAAGTAAGTATGCTCGAGGAAATTCGGATGCTCGAGCCTTCCTATGAATGGACACGTATCATGTTGCAGTGGCCTGTCAGCCTCGTGGTCTCACTGGTGCGGCTAATCAAGGACGGAGGAGTTCTACAATCTGGCCAAGCAGGCATCGCACATGTGGTCTTGCTTATGAAACATATATAGTCATCATTGGCGACGGTGTAACAATGGGGCAATAAAATGAGGTTGGCAGAATTATCTTGAAGGCCTTCAAGGTGCACAACTAACTCGACACGTGAACCTAAGTCTGCTAGTCAATGTGAATTTTATTTCTTAAGAATGATTAATTCGCTAGAAACTGCAAAAATGCCACTTGATCGCTTCGCTCATCCTTGGTCAGGATGGCAAGAAGTCCTTGAGCAGACTGGTTCTTCTCTTCTCTGCGATGTCGATCTGATTCTCGAGGTCTCCGCGATCGGTTGACTCTGCGTGCTCAATTTTCCAGCTGAGATTCTCGATCTCCGCCTCCAGCTGAGCTTGCTGATACTCGAACTAAAAGGACAGTCGATCAGTCATGGTCAAGGCGGTGACGACGGTCGAGCACTCACCAGTTCTTTCCTGGGACTTGGCTCCATGTAGTAAGCGTATGGATAGGTATACTGGAGCGTATATCTGCACTTCGCCAGAAGCGCGGAGGCGTCGAAGAGGTACTGCCAGTCGATCCACGTACCAGACCCCTCCATCACTTTCTGGGTGATGCGGTTTTTTATCTTCTCGAGCGTCTGAGCCTCCAGCTTCATGCTCTTGGAGTGATTCTCCCACTTAGAAACAGAAATAAGTCATTCACCTTGTTGGCAGTGACCAAGGGCGAATTCAGCCGTGTACTCACCCGCTCGAAGTAGTGCAGATACTTTTTGAGCGCCTCCCTCGCCTGCGCGTGTGCAGATTCGTGTGCAATGTTAGGATTTTCTTTGTACCTGTACACGGAAAGGTCGTTAAAGTAGTGAAACGTTCTGACAACACGCTGGAATACCTTGAACACTCGTAGTACTCAGATCCATGGGCTTTCCAGTCTCCGAGACACATCCAGCAGAAGTCGTGCTTGCAATTGTAGCACTGCATGTGATTGCAGCCGCCGTTCTTCTCGATGCAGATGTTGCACTTTGGGCACTGGAAACGAGTTCACCAATGTGAAGTTACGCAGTATGTTAGTTACACGTCAGCACCTCCACTCACGTCTTTTGTGTGCGCGGAAATGTAGTTCGCGGTCTCGCTGTCGTCTGCGCACTTCGTCAGCCACAACCTTATTGTGTCGCAGTCGGTGGGAGCGTGGTAGTCACTGCAGCACTGAAAGCTATAAGGAGTAAACGTTTTAGTAAGATCCCCTGACATGCCCGAAATTGCAACGAACCAAAAAGCGAGCTTGCAGGAGGAGCAGACACACTTCTTTGCACAAGTCTTCTCGGCCTTAATGACTGTCCGGCAGTTCTGCCCAGGGCAAAAGCGGAGCATTGGATGGGAGCGGACCAACTCCTGGAAGGCCAGGCGGGAGTACCTATAACGAGAGAAGACGTCCTGCAAAACATTTGCGTCACGTCACAGATCGAGAGACGTCTCACGCACCTCGCCTGCCCCTCAGGGCCTACATGTGTCAGCACGAAGCTCTCCGGCGCAGCCGCGGAGCACCCAGCCGACATGCACGCCAACCCGGTGGCCAGACCGGCGCGGATCTGGAGGTCGAAGTGCTGCTCCCAGCAACCCCGACAGAACGCGTGGCCGCAGGAGAGCGCAGAGAACACACGGCGCTCTTGAATGGAGGCGCAGACCTGGTAAAAGATGGATAAAAGAATATTTTCTACATCTTGCTCATCAACCCTTACTTGGCAGAACATTGATGAGGAAGAAGAGGGAAGTGAGGTTTTTTCAGAGACTTGTGATGTTCCCGACGCGTCAGGTTGCAGTCTGAGGGCATCTTTAAGACCATGTAGACGCCAATTATTTCGGTGGAGGTAGAGTTTGGCTTCGGCGACAGGAATCTGGGACACGTGAAGAACAAATTAGCACACTCGACGCAGCACGTGCTAAGAGTCGAACAGGGGCGACCAACGTACCTGCAAGGCCACGCAGGCCGTCTCTACGGACTCCTGCAAGAAGGTCTCCGCCTGCGCCCAAGTGAAGCACTCGTACTGGGCAAATTCGGGGTCCAAGTTATTGTTGAGCTGGCCATTGACTCCGTCGCTCTCGCTTGCGTCCTCATTGAAGCTATAGTAATAGTCCAGATCCTCCTCATCGTCCTCGTCGTCCTGACACACCTCGTCGTCCTCCTCTTCTTCGGAGTCGGAGACGTCGTCGGCCATGGCGTCGGTGGTGGGCAGGGAGGCCGCGGCGAGTTTGCGGTTACCCTCAGAATCTTCCATAGACCCGTACGACGGTGCAAAATCGCTTCAAGCGGAACTCGAGGAAGACAAAGCTTCTCGCATTGATCGGATCAGGGCTTTGGCAGCAGCTGAGGGCGGCAGCAGCAGCAGTGACAGTGACGAAGGGAGCAGAGCTGTTGTTTTCCCCCTTGTCCGCCCAGGAATACCTTCAACTTCCTAGAGATCACCAGGCACCGGTGGTCCGCTGGGTGCCTCAACGGGTCCTTCAGGCGGTTGCAGTCGTCGTGCTAGTCACTACTGGCTTCTTTTCCTCTTCCCTGAGGCTAGCTTCGATCCTGACTCTCCCACTGGGTCCTGGGGCTGGCTGGCCAACAAGGATCACAGCGTTTGTTTGGAAATATTCTGCTCCTCCTCCCTGCCCGTGCTGGTGCTGTGCGGCGCTGTTGCTGCTCTCGCCGCAGGCTCAGCTCCTGTTCAGCTGTGCGTGGGCCACCAGGCAGACAGTGCTGAGTGCGGGCCGAAAGGGCGGGCACTGTTCCAAGATGGATGCCTTTGATCTGGACCCCTGGATAACGCAATCTGCGGACGACGAAACTGAGGTATGACATGAGCCTCGGATGTCTCTCAACCGCTCGCGACGACGGGAAAAGTGAGGACTAAGACCACCTCGCCGCAGACCAACACAAAGAGTGTCAACGTCGACTACTTCACTGTGTGGGACTCCTCCGCCATCTTGGAAGATTCCCTTGTTGTTGTCCCTCCCAAGTTGACGGCAGCGTCAGCTGACTCTGCCTTTTCCGGCCGAGCGACACAGCCAAGATGAAGTAAGTTTGACTCCTCTCGTTCAAAAATCCCCCGAAATCCCCTTAATATGAGTCCTTTGCCTCTACTTTCAGGATCGATCTGTGCTCGTACAGCGGCTACAAGATCTACCCTGGCCGAGGCCGCACCATGGTCAAGCCCGACGGCAAGGTGAGTGACGCAAAAATGGTTGAGATATTTTTGAGAGAGAACGTCGCTGCTTACGTCGCGTTCAAGTCGGAGGCGCCCTTGGTGAGGTTCTCACTGAAGTCAGCGGACTCGGTGTTGCAGGAGAGGCTTCGAGGGCGAAGTCTGTCGTCGGGTTGGGAGGGCAATGAAACTTTCTTGGGTCATGTTTCTCTGGTCATGTCAGAGCGTAAGTTTGCAGCCTTCCTCTGCTTCCAGACCTTCCGGTTCTTGAACGGCCGCTCGCACAAGGCCCACCTGCTAAAGCGGAACCCTCGCAAGGTGACTTGGACCGTGCTGTACCGGCGGAAGCACAAGAAGGGCGTGGAGGAAGAGACTGCTAAGAAGAGGACCAAGAAGACGCAGAAGTTCCAGCGTGCCGTCGTTGGAGCTACTCTCGCAGACATCATGGCGAAGAGGAATCAGAAGCCCGAGGTCAGGAAGGCGCAGAGAGAACAGGCCATTCGGTAAGGGAGCACGTGAAAGCTTTATTGACGCGTGAAGGAGACTGTGTCCTTGTTTTGTAGTGCTGCCAAGGAATCTAAGAAGGCTTCTAAGGCTACGAAGAAGCCGCCAGCGCCTGCTCCCACCAAGGCAAAGTCCTCCAAGCCCGCAGGAAAGGCTGCCAAGCCGATGCAGAAGTCTGCGCCCAGAGTTGGAGGAAAACGTTAACCACCTCTTCAACTCTATGCTGTGCTTCAATATACTATGGAACGTCCATCAAACCAGTCGCGTCCACGCACTCATTTTGAATGTATCTATATTAATTCAGCACGTCAAGTGACTTAGCATTACCGGTAGAGATAGTCTGCTTCGATGTTGGCTGCGATCTCCGGTTCCCACTTGTCTCCGTTGTTAAGCAGCTTCTCCTTATTGTACAGGAGCTCTTCGCGCGTCTCGGTAGAGAATTCAAAGTTTGGGCCTTCCACTATGGCATCCACAGGGCAGGCTTCCTGGCAGAAGCCGCAGTAGATACACTTTGTCATGTCGATGTCATACCTGAAAAAGACCGTCAGCATTCAGCCAGACAAATCCCCTTGTCGAGGCTAAGAGGACGAACCTTGTGGTCCTCCTAGCTCCATCAGCTCTTTCCTCCGCCTCAATGGTTATTGCCTGGGCCGGGCAAATCGCCTCGCAGAGCTTGCACGCGATGCACCTTTCTTCGCCACTTGGGTACCTGGAAAAGCAGTTCTTGCGTACATGTAACAGGAGTCCACCGAGACTCCATCTCCATCTACACACCTTCTCAGTGCGTGCTCTCCTCTGAACCTCGGCGACAAGGGTCCCTTCTCAAAGGGGTAGTTGATCGTGGCTGGCTCCTTCAAGATCTTTCCCAACGTAACCATAAGGCCCCGGGACAACTCTGACAGAAAAATCGTATTGGCGGCGCGTTCGGTCAGCTCGCCCAATGGCACCTCGTTCGGGTCCTCGTAGGGGGTCACCATGGTGTACTCGCCTAAAAAGAGGATCCTTTTCGCTCTCCCGTCCACTCTCTCGGGAACGGACAAATGAATGGACGCATCTTGACTTGCCTTCGGACTTATTCCTCACTTGTGCGACGCTCGGCACGACCCTGGAGAGCAGGATGCGACTGGCGACCGAGGAGGAGGAAGAGGCGGACGAAGCCAAGGCCATCTTCGTCAAATGCAGCGCCGACGCCATGTTCGCCAAGTTACAGATCTGATGTGTTTACACTGCTCCTTTCTAGAGGACGCTGCTTCTGCTCTAGCCCACAGACTTCTTATGAGTCGTGACTCATGTCCACGAAGCCCTCTACCAGACAGCAGCTAAGCGCAAGGCCGAAGACACGGTCGACTGAGGCTGGCATGTTCATCTTCAACAGGTCCAGCGGACTCTGAGAAGTGTGTATTTCATCATAAAACTGGAACTTCTGCCAACGAGCAGTACACGTGAACGTACATGCATGGGTGAGAAGTGTCTCATGTGCAGAAAACGGGCCTCTTGCTCCATGGGTGGATGTAACTTTGGTAACACTAATATCTAACACATATTCTTTTTTATATAATAAAAAGCTTAATACAAACTTATCACCTTTGTAAAGTGGAACGCGCACCTTCACCTTCGATGGACATAGTAATAGCTGCCAACAAAACAGGTACGCAGGACTGACAGCTTAGGCACTGGCACAACAGTCTAAGCCTTCTCCATCAGCACCACCTTCGGGGCGCTGCCTTCGATCTTCTCCGCCTCCGTCGTGTCTGATTCTTCCATCAACTTAACCCTGACGTCGTCCTCGGTGGCTACAGTCAATAGCGTCTCGGACCGCGGCGGGGTCTCCGGGGCCGCAGTAAGAGTTTGGGCGAGGACGGCGGCGCGACTAGGCCAGCATGGCAAGTGGATGCGTCCCTGCGCTCTCAGGTGAAACACGAAGAGCGCGGCGGCGACTGCAGCGAGCAGAACGGCCGCCACGACGGCCACGGCGGCGCCGACGCCGCCGCTCCCGCCAGCAGTACCGGTAATGGCGGTCGTGAAGAGCAGTATGGCGGCCGCCGCTGCCGCGGCGGCGCCGAGCAAGAGTAGCAACTGTAGCCGTCGTTTGCGGCTTGCACCACAACATCCTCTGGACGAGTGCTGCTGGAGGTATCCTCCCTGGTACCCATGCTGACCCGTCGTCGTGGTGGGCTTGTACACCGGCTGGTGGCTGCCGGAGTGCATGGTGTATTCAGACCCGTTGACGTCGGTGCTAGTGGCGACGACGGCGAAGACTCATTCCCGTGCGCAGGTCTTTGTCAATCGTACCTGCCTGACAGCAGCAGACCAGTGGGAAGGGAACGAGCTAGAGAAGAGCGTCGAGGGCCTCTAACACGAGTAGAGGAAGTAGGGGGAGGGGAGGGGGAGGCCTAGGCCTGCTCTCGCACACGTGCGTCTGTGCACGCTCGTTGCGCTCTCTCCGCACTTGTTCGGGACCAGGTTTGAGCTCGATTTGCCGGTGGTGCCAGCATAATACGAACGGATAGGAAGAGACGTGACAGGGTTTATTCCGCAGTCAACTTTGCTGTTTTTATTAGCATGCGGTGCATCGAGTGTGTCGGGTCCCTGGTCTCTGTCTGCAACGACGACGACTTCGACAACGACGAGGAAAAGGGGGAGGAAGGTGGCGGATCACCTCTTTCTTATCTCGATTCTTCTTTCTAATCATCAGTCACCGAGTGAAGGCTCTCTGGAGGAGCAGAAGAGGTTCTCCTTATTCGTCTTGACTCGATCTCCCGCAAAAAGTCCGGCCCGACCACTGATAGGGACGAGGCGGGCGAGAGAGCGAGCGAGCGAGCGAACGAGGCGAGCGAGTGCGCAGGCGAGACCGCGAGCGAGAGAGGGACCACACGGACGGACTGGGGGACGGAGGGACCGAGGGAGAGACCGAGGGAGAGACCGAGGAGCAGGAGGAAAAGCGCAGCTGACTCAAGCGAGAGTGCGACACCAGATAGACGAGCGAAGCGACTGGGCTGGCCTGACACTAGTGACAGCTTGAAAACTTTAGTGCGTTCCTCGTTTAGGCGGTTCACGATGGATCCCCAGCCGCTGTCCTCGGAGGACACATTTCCCCTGCATCGACTGGTCTGGGACAACCGCTTTCAGGAGTTGGATCGGGCGCTCCAGACGGGAGATCACGACAAGGAGGCGTTGGATCCCAGGGGCAGGTGGGCTACGGCGAGGTCTTGACCAACTTTGTTGTCAGCTAGGACGATGAGATTGCTTCCAGGACCCCTTTAATGCTGGCCGTGACGCTTGGGCACCTGGAGAGTATCCGCGTGCTCCTCCGTCATGGCACAAACGTCAATGTCATCAATAGGGGCGGCTGGACCGTAGTGCAAGAGGCAGTCGCGATTGGAGATCCCGAACTTCTTCAGGTAACTTCCCTAGTTCATACGTGACCGACTTCAACATCGGATGAGTCAGTCACAGGTGGAAACGTCTGTGACACAAACGTGACTCATTCAGATTACGTAAGCTCGTGGAAGACCACGAACTTACGTTTCTAAGTGTGACGAAAGAGATCTCTGACAAGCCGGCCCAGATCACTTTACTTCGTCACGTCCAACAGTCTCGGGCCTGTCGTATGCATCTTATGCACTCTGTTCTTCTCTCAGCTGGTACTGGAACGCCGCGATCGCCAGCGCTACACGAGTCGCGTGGGGGGTATCCCCGACCTGTTGCAGAAGCTCAAGAGCGCGCCCGACTTCTACGTGGAGATGAAGTGGGAGTTCACCTCTTGGGTTCCTTTCCTCTCCCGGGCGTGCCCCAGTGACACGTACAGGGTGTACAAACGGGGCTCTAACGTGCGCGTGGATACTACGTTGCTCGGATTCGACCAGAACAGCTGGGTCCGAGGAAGTCGGACTTACGTCTTCTCCGGTCGCGAGGACGGCGCCGATCTCTACGAGATTGACCACGACACCAGGGCGGTCTACTGCGAGGAGATGAGACTGCTCTCCCAAGAAGAAGTCGAGAGGCACGCTGCAAGGTAGTAGAGTATTCCATATGTTGCACACTCAGTTGCACATGATTGTTGGCAGGCACTCCGCAGAGGCAGTCTCGGCACGCCTAGTCACTCCTCTGGTACTGACGTATTTAGATACAGACAAAATAGACTTCGAAAGGAGCAAGAACGGGCTCTTCTGGGGTTGGGGAGGGCAGGAACGGACAGAGATGGTCGGCCAGCACCAGGCTAAAGTCTTCGGGGCCAGGTATGTACACGGTTCCGGCAAAGAAAATATGATTCCTAGATGCAGTGATCAGCATATGCGCCGTAGGAATGTTGAGCTGGTGACCAAAACTCGCACCGAGCATCTCACGGAAGAAGACAAGAAGCGCGCAAAGGCTGGCAAGAATCCGCTACAGTCATTTTTGGGCATGGCCGAAGCCGAAGTCAAGCAGCAATCAAAGGCCAATAAGAACGTTGTGGGCGACTCCTCCGAGACGTTCAGCGCCAATAATCCTTGTTGCATCAGTCAGGTCGAGTACTTTGACCCCACTGTAGACTTCAAGGGCAGAGACATCGGGAGGCCCAAGGAGATGACTTGCAGGGTGCAGAAGTTTCAGGCGCAGCTGTGGCTTTGTGAGGACTTTCCTCTCTCACTCCAAGAACAAGTACGTAAGCAGTCGTTTAAGCTGAGTTTTTTCACCATCCAGAATCTTTTAACTCCATTTGCTCCAAAGTCGAGTAGAAATTGAAGCTCGCTTGGCAACATTTAGGCTTACCTCAAGGTTGTATCTATAAAATAGGTGGTGGGAAAGCTAGATCGGTCATGCCTTAGTAGTTGTGGTACTCTGACATAGCTCTAAAATATAATTTGTCTCACGTGTAGGTGATGCCCATCGTGGACTTGATGGCAGTATCGAACACGCACTTCCAGAAGCTCCGTGACTTTATCACCTGCAGCTTGCCTGCCGGCTTCCCAGTCAAGATCGAGATCCCGCTCTTCCACGTTTTAAACGCTAGAGTCACCTTCGGGAACATCTTCGGCAGCGTAGATCCCGTTGAAGGAGTCTCCGTCGTCGGCGGGCCCGTTGTCGACGGTGGCGAGAACGAAGATGACCGAAAAGTCTCTTGCGTCCTCGATGACTCCGTATTCGCCATCCCAGAGGACTACTCTCGGATCGGAGTGCAGACTTGCTCTGAGCAGGCGCGGCGTCAATGGGAAGGCGACGACGATGATCAACTGCTCCTGCAGTACGCACTCAGACAGAGTGGCGGTGACGGCGCCGAGAACGGCATCCCCGAGGACATGGCAAGGGAGGAGGTCGACATCTGGGAAGCCTTGCAGGTTGGTACCTGCCTCGTATGTCTGACTAATTGTGATGCTGTACAATATTGTGGATGTCCTCCTTTGCGTAGGCGCAAGCTCCATCGTCGCAGCAGAGTGACAACGGCCACGTACCCGCTCGTCAGTATCAAAGTTATGAAGACCAACAACTCGAACTACAAATCCAGAGGGCGATCGAGATGAGTCTAGCGTCGGCGAATGAGCAGCAAAGGAACTGTACAGTGGAGTCAGCATCAAGTCCAGCAGGACAACAACAGCAACCGTCTGGTCTGGTCATTGAAGATGACTTAGCCAAGGCTATCAGGATCTCTCAGGAGGAGTCAGATGAGCAGAGAAGGAGATTGGCTGAAGAAGAGGAGATGCTAAGGAAGGTCCTGGAGTTATCCCTGCAAGAGAAGTAGAAGTGTGTGTACGTGAAGATTTTTTAGGACCTCCTAATCCAGAACAAGTGATGAACCAGCTAAATAAAAAGTGTGATTATTGGAAAGGTAGATCCAAGCTGGCCTTAATATGATAACGACTTAATGAGTGTTGATAACGCATTGTGAATCTTCTGCGTTCAGCAGTTTGTTGTGGTGTGGAATGCGTCAGTCAACTAAGTGTCGAGGTTGCGTCAAGTCCACAACAGCTGTGGCAACAGGCAAAGCGTGGAAGTCGGCTATGAGGTCGCCGGGCGCGCCCTTGCGGGGTTGGTTTCTGGACAGCGCTCGACGAGGGAGTCCGGCGATCCGGACGCAGAAGTTCGCGGCGTTCCTCGTCGTAGACTTCGAGGCCACTTGCAACAAGGGCCCGAAACCGCCTCCAGACCCTCAAGAGATCATTGAGTTTCCTTGCCTGAGGGTCCGGCCAGACAACTTTGAGATTTCGGCCGTGTTTCACCGGTACTGACTTAGATACTCTATAGATAAATTAGGAAGGCGGCGATAAAAGAAAAGGTCTTCATCTTCAGGTACATCCGACCGGTGTTCCACGCAAATCTCAGTCCCTTCTGCACCGAGCTCACTGGCATCAACCAGGAAATGGTCAACGACCAAAAGGAGTTTGCGGAGGTCTTCGAGGACTTTCATCGGTGGCTGCACGGGGAGCAAAACCTGGGGGAGGATTTGATCGCCTTTGTGACGTGTGGCAACTGGGACATGGGACACGCCTTGAGGCAGCAGTGCCGAGCAAGTGAAATTGAAGTCCCCGGCCACTTCAAGCGTTGGATCAACGTGAAACGTAGCTTCAGCGATGTCACTGGCAACTTCCCCAGGAAAATGGACGTCATGCTCAGGCACTTTAAGCTCGAAGCTGTTGGTAGACCTCACCGGGGTATCGACGATGCTGTGAATGTTGCTAGGATTATGAAGGAGATCGCCAAACGTGGACATGTATTTGATTTTAACAGTTCTAGCTCACTGGGATTGGAATGATGGATAAGACTTCGTCATTTTACTACGTTTGATGGCTAAAGTTCGGATCACTGGTCGACGACCTCGTCAACAGTGCCTTCACGGCGTCGTTGACCACAGCTACACCGACGACTGTGGCTTAGACTCTCTTTCTCCTTGTACTGACTTTCGACGGCAGCCCCTAGATTCTTCAGATACTCCTGCATCGAGAAGACGCCCTTCTTGTTTCTACCGCCAGTCACCTGGACTAGCCTGGCCACGGCCAAGAAGGGGAGCTTTCTAATGGTCCTGCCACTCAGACCCTCGCATCGGCGGCTCACCTCAAGTAGCGTTGTGCTCACTTGAAGCCGCTTGGACCTCTGCCGCTCGCCGCCCTGCTTTTCCAGGCTATGCAAGTTGTCCCAGGATAACAGGTAGATTCTCTCAAGCAAATTCTTGCTCATGAGCTCCAGCGCGGAACCAACCATCATGGCGTATGCAGCGTGAACGGAGGGCAGACCGACGAAGTACTTCAGATCTGCCCTGTCTACGAAGGCGAGGTCGATAGCACCGGTTACGTTGGATGTGGTGAGAAGTAGAACGTTGGGGCAGCGCTTGAGGGCGTCGATTTGTGTGAGCAGGGCGTTGACTACACGGATGGCGTCAGAGGGCTCATTGCCAGAAGCGTTCCTCACAGCGGCAAGACTCTCCACCTCATCGAGGAGAACGCAGACGAAGGCCTTTGGATCGTCCACGATCTCTCGAATGCTGTCGAACATGCGCTGAACCAGCTTACCGCTCTCAGAGAACCACTTGGAGAAGAGGCTGTGGCTGTTCACTTCCACCAGCTGACCGTAATCGTAACACTTTGAAAGTCGGATGGACAGTTTGTGTGCTAACGCTTTGCACAGGCTGGTCTTCCCCGTGCCGGGCGGACCGTGCAATAGGACCACTTTGTTCCAGCTCACCAGGTTGGGGTCCACAGAAGCCCCAGATAGCAACAACGTAGCCTCCACGTAGGACAAGAGCGAGACCTTGACATCGTTGTCGAAAACGAGGCTTTCCCATAGACCATGGAGATCTTGGCTGGGCAGGATCCAGTGGGTGGCAGCCTGTACGCCGATCCCGTTGCAAGCGACACCTGACTCACTGCCTTCGCCCACTTCAGGCATGTCTTCGGTCTGGGCTCCATCTCGATCCAACTTAAAGACGTGCACCACGATCCGCTGCTCAGCCGCGACGAAATCATCTTCGTCCGGCCTCTCGTCGTTCTCCGCGAAGACGCTGGCGGCCTCCACATGTTTCTCGAGGTCAGCAACGCTTTTTTCACCTTGGCCGCAAACTAGTTGTAAGAGCTTCCCCCACGGCGTTCCGGCCTCGGCGAGGGCCAAGACTACAACCTTCTCGATGCGTTTTCTCAGTCGTTCCGACGGAAAGGAGGATTGAGGCCGTTGGACAACCTCCAGGTGGAACAGAGATTCGTTCTCGCTGTGTCCGTTGCAGCTAGCGACAGCGTCCAGGGGATCTTTCAGATCGTCCATGTCCAAGTCCATGACTGAATGGAAGTCGACGTCGAAGGCGCGCTTGTTTCATCAACCTCTTCACGTTTCATCAGGCGTTGCCAGATCACATTTTAATGTCGTGCCAAAGGGACTGAACTGAAAGGGACTGATCAGTGCCAGAAAAATGTCAATTTCCAAGGAAATACAAGTCATCTGTAACCTGCAACAAATTCCATTGTCGTTCTCGTCGTAGTCGCTCTCCCTCGCTACTGTTTCTGGACGATATCCTCTCATGGTTAGTCATTGTTACCTACTTGTCTCTCTTAAGAATTTATCATATCTTAAGTTCTGGTTATACGTGGTAAATATGCACACATTCCATTAACATATACATGATGGTTTTACTTCACTACCAAACCCTTTCGAAAACTTCTGGATTTGAAGAAAACTGGCACGGAAAATTCCACCTGGCAACTCTGGTTTCAACTTAAAAATCGCCGGTGGGGTTGCCAGGCCAGGTGGGAGAAAGAGAGTTCATCAGACTGCGTCCAAGTGTGCAGTAGCTCTTGTTCTAGTCTTGTAGTCCTGGAGGACATAGAAAGGTCCAAAGGGATCATTTGCTTAAAAAAACCACCTGACTGCATCTTCTCTATTTGGCGTCAGGTAGCAAACCTAAGATGCATTCTGACATAATACAAAAATTTTCGGTTTTTGGTAAAATTTTGCCAAATGTCGACATTTTGAGACCAGTCTGTATCTTTTTGCACCCTGTGACTCATTTACTTGGCTCTAAACTGTGCATCGAAATGGATGATTGCGAATCTGATATCATCATACTGAGTGCAGTGAGACTCTCACAACCGTTTCAGAAAATTAGGGCTGGTGCTCAGGCTCGCCACTTAGATTAGACTTCATCAAGTTAGGTCAGGTTAAAAGAGATTAGGCCAGTAATTCCCTCCTGTCTTTGTCAGAAATATACAATATGTATTTGATATATGACGCAATAAATTTATTGCTGTATTGATAAATAAAGTTTAAAGATTGCAAGATAGGACATACACAGCAATTCAGTTAGCAGCTGCCGAGCAGCTTCTTCCTGCCCAAAATGATGTATCGAGAATAAACTGAGTATACGTTTCGTTTGGCCTGAACATATAAAGGAAGAGAGTGCATACGGAAGACGCACTCTTACATAACAATATGTGAAGAAAAGTGTCACTTTTTTTAAGTGACTGGAAAATTAGCACGCGTTTATACTCCACGCTATAGTCTTACAATACAGTATATTAAAAAAAATGTTGTCCCCTCTTCGATCAGCTTATTGAATATCTCGTTCATCAGACGTCGTTGGGAGCTGGCAATGGCACCATCAGGGATCTAAACGCATCTACAGCAAGTGTGTCAACAGCAAGTGAAGAGCTGATTCAAGGCGCAGAAGTATCGTTACATGAAGAATCTACTGTAGAATTCATATTTGGGCCGTGCGGAGGCAATTCAAGGTATTGACCACCAGTTGCTATCATGGGGAGTAACGTTTCTGTCATGAGTGAATGTTCATTTCCTTAAAGAGTTAAAAAAGTAACATTATGTGTAAAACATTTTGCCTTAGTACCCGCAACTGCTTTATTTAACTACAGGGAAACGCGTCTTCTCTCGAGAGCGGCTAAAGTTGACTTGTCCGACTCCCATGTTATCGTCCGTGATTTGATGCGCACGTGAACAAGTCATGGATACAAGTCCCGGATGAACCGGGATGTTCGCCGGGACTGACTTGTGCTGCTCTCAGCCGACAGCAACGCAGTCAAGGAGAAGTGTGACGTCGAGTCCACGGCTGCAGAGAGTCTGCAGGCCACCAAATAGGCCCGGAATGATCGATCATCCACGACTTTTGACACTTGACCGTGTTTATAGCCAAAAGTGTCAAACGATGCTCATGGTGCAGACCTTGATCGGCAGGTGCAAGATGCGGGCAGCGAAAGAGATGTGTGAAAAGCTCTCAACCACGTCCCAGTACGACGACGAGCTCATGGAGGTGGACTTGACGGCACACGAGAACGTGACGTTCGGCCCCAGTTCAAGACTGACGGCAAGAAGATCTGCACATTTTTGGCGATGACACCTACGAAATCCACCATCTGCGCATTATCCGACCGCCCCGCTGCAGCTTCCTTACCTAATACTGTGCAAGATCGAGCTGAGGCAGGCTGGGTGAGCTCAGTCTTCCTCCGCCTGTAGTACGTAAGTACAAGTGTGACACGTAGGCTGCTGCCAGCCTTGCAACGCTCAGCCCAACCCAGGCGAAGTAGGAGATCCCGCTTCACCTGGGAGTGACTCGCGCTGACAGCAGGGACAAGAAGAAAAAGAGAAGTCCCTCGACATAGCTCTTGTGCTCAAGTCCAAAAACATCAGGCTTTCTCTCGTGTGGAAGATGTTGAGTCGGCGCGCGTGTCATTTCTTCGCGAAGCGAGCAATCCCCGCCAGGCGCTCGCTGCAATCGTCGGGCGCGTCCGGACAGCAGCAGTTGGCGCACCTGAAGAAGTTGGGCCAGTCCGACCGGGAGGCGCTAGCGCCTCGCTTGGCCGCTATCGTGGGCGAGAAGAACGTTTCCCTGGCGGATGCAGTGCGGTCTCAGCACGGACAAGATGAGGGACCTGACAAGGGAGTCAATCCGGATGTCGTTGCGTTCCCGGAGAGCACGGAACAAGTCAGTGAGGTAAGGCGTACACGTACTTCAAACGCGAACCACATGTTGAGGAAGAGTTACAACTCCATTGCCATTGACACGCATGCGTCATAGGAAGACTCCTGCGCGACGATGCAGTAGCTCCTCTAGCGACGCGCACACTTTTGATATAAGTTTCCGATGTAGCAGGGGGAGGATATCACAACTTATAATAAGACTGTACGTAGTATGTACACTAAACATTGAAGGGACGTATGAATTATTTCAGCATATTTTATAGATATGCAAGCTGTGCTATGCTGACGCCATTCCTATCATACCGTTTGGGACGGGAACCGGACTGGAGGCCGGGATTTCCGCTCTCCACGGTGGCGTTTGCCTCGACTTGTCCCGCATGGACCAAGTCTTGGATTATCACCCCGAGGACTTTGATGTCGTAGTTCAACCAGGTGTCACTCGCGAAGGACTCAATCAGCATGTGAGACACGACGGGCTGTGGTTCACGGTGGACCCTGGAGCAAACGCCTCCATCTGCGGCATGTGCGCCACCAGCGCCAGCGGCACGAACGCGGTGAGGTATGGCACCATGAAGGAAAATTGCCTCAACCTGGAAGTGGTGCTTCCTGACGGACGGATTCTCAACACTGGCGGGGAAGGCAAGAGGCCGAGGAAGTCTTCCGCGGGCTACAACTTGACCAATCTTTTTCTTGGGTCCGAGGGGACACTGGGTGTGATCACCAAAGCCACAGTCAAGCTGCATGCGTTGCCCGAAGCTACTGCAGCAGCCGTAGTGAGTTTTCCAACCATCCAGGCTGCTGTAGACACGGTGGTGACGGCTCTGCAGTGCTCAATTCCAATGGCCAGGATGGAATTGCTGGACATCTTGGCTGTCCAGGTGAGATATCTGAAATTAAGACTTCATGTGCTGCACTGGATCATTCAGGCATTCTTGCAGGCTGGAAACAAGCACAGCAATCTGAGTCTCAAGGAGGAGCCCACCTTGTTCCTCGAATTCCACAGCTCTGAAGCTGGTCTTAAGGAACAGACCGCCATGGTGGCCGATATCGCGGCGGAGAATGGCGGTTCCGAGTTCCAGTGGGCTCTGCAACCAGAGGATCGCACAAAGCTCTGGACGGCAAGGCACAAGTTGTACTATGCCAGCTTGGGCCTGAAGCCTGGCCACAGGTCCGTCACCACTGATGTCTGCGTGCCTATCTCAAAGTTGCCTGAAATGATAATGAAGACAAGAGAGGACGTGGATAAGACTGGAGTAACAGGTTGGCACCGAATTTACCCCCTGCTCGGATGTTGCATGTTTACCCAGTCCCACTCCTTAGGTCCGTTTTTTGGCCACGTCGGCGACGGCAACTTCCATGTGATCCTGCTGTTCAATCCCGAGGACCACGAGGAGTACAAGCGCTGCAAGGAGGTCGCCTTCCGCATGGCCTCGCTCTCCCTTGAGCTGGGCGGTACATGCACCGGCGAGCACGGCGTCGGTACTGGGAAAATCAGACTGTTACAGGCACAAGTTGGTGACGTCGGCATCGACACCATGTGGGCCATCAAGAAGGCTGTTGACGTCAAGGGGATCATGAATCCCGGCAAGGTCCTTCCGTCGTTGTAAACAGGAGGAACCGATGATTTTTATCAAACTCATACTTCTTACATATCTGACAAGTAGGCTGACATAAAGCCATAATATAATATATTGCATGAACGTATCTGTCTCCACACACGAGGCTGGAGGCTGGACAAGGAGCCTCATGAAGGCTTAACCTCCATGAAACGCAAAGTTCTCTTCAGAGTTCGTTCTTTAAAATTTCAATACCGTCCCAGAAAGTCAGTGCGGGTGCTCAGGCTCTCCACTTATATTGGACTTGATAAAGTTAGGTTAGGCTAGGACTGATTTGGTGAGGCTCAGCCTGAGGACCTCTTTGTCTTCAGGGTTAACATTGGAAGACTAACGGTGCCAATTATGATACAACCAGATGCGCAACGATCAAGTTTGATACACAATTCTATCCATTATGACCTTCTAAAGTTTGTTGCGCAACAAATATGGTCTCTCATATTTTTCAAACTATGTTCAAAACAGACCACAATTTTTCATTGCTCCACCAAGATTCCACTTGCTTAGTGTTTGAGTTCAGCGTAGGGGTGGGTCGAGCATGAAATCTGGTGGAGTGATGTGTGTGACACCTAGCGGGATTTTTCAAATATTTTAATAAACGAACGTTAAGTTGAGTTTTACAGTTTATGGACGTCAAAGCTTTATCAAGCTTTTTGTCGAGCCTCAAGCTTTGTCCAATCTCTCCAAAAGTCAAGCTCTCTCCAAGCATTCGAGCTCAAGCCCATACTCGAACTCAAGCCTTGCTTGAACCTACCCCTAGTTTAGCGATCATCAGCTGATGCCGAAACTAAACGAAAAACATTCCAATGCCCATGTGTCGTCGTCGTCGCCGCCCCTGTGTTTCACGTTGTTGGTCATGACAGCCGCGATGTCTTTGGTAGACGAGGTGGTTGCGACCACTAGGAGGTCGTTCTTTCGCTGGGAGACATTCGGCTCCTCCAAGGCCAGGCAAAAGTTGTCTGAGCTTCTCTTAGCAATGGAGAAGCGGGAAAAGGACAACGGAGCCAACACCGATCTTCTTCAGGAGAGACTCGTGGCCGAGATCTTCAGGTTTGAACGATTTCAAGTGCAGATGCAGGGTGTCCGCAAAGTCCAAATGGGGCTTCACGGGGCTGCATGTTTGCTTCTCATGCTCAGATCGTCCAGATCGTTGCGTATTTAGTGTCCGCTCATCTTCAAGTTCTGTGAGCCAGTATTGGGGACTAATGACGTCTGTGACATAACAACGAAAGTGTCATACGCGGCCGAAATCACTCTGAAATGCAGTCTTACAACCTGTCCTACATCGGTTTCAGCACCAGCGTCAGTACAAATTCCAAATGTGCAATTACTTTCAGCTCGTCCTAGAACAGATTCCAAATCTTGAAGGACGATCCGAGCACTAGAAGCTGAGACCTCATCACCCCAGCGTGACTTAACGGACACACCGTGCATGATTGAGATACTGTACATCAAAATGAGTCAATAGGTCTCCTCTGCAGTCTCGCTTTCCCGTCGATTGCACCTTTGCCGCCAGCTTCGCCAAGAAGTTGGCCCTGGAACTGGAAGAGGCTGGTTTCGAAGTGGAGCCAGACATCTATGAAGTGGCGGCGTCATCAACTGTGAATCTTCAGAAGCGCTTCTACAAGAGTTACTTCCTCGGTGAGGACGAGAAGGTCGCAATAAGCCTGTGCGAGTCCGCAGAGTTTCTGGCCGGTGGTGGAACTACGGGACTACGGACTTGGGAAGCGGCTGAAGTGTTGCTGGACTGGTGTTGGAAGAAAAAGGTACCTACAACGTCCGTGCTGTCGGGTTGCGTAATCAGCAATAACCTATCGATCTTAGACCTTGTTCAAGAACCGGAGAAGGGTACTTGAATTGGGATCTGGTGCTGGATTCTTCGGGATCGGAGCCATCAAGCTGGGACTGATCGACTCCAAGATGACCTTCAGCGACTGCCATGCAAAGGTCTTGGAAAACCTGAGACATAACTGCAGAGAAAATCTGGGACCCGAAGGAAAAGAATATAAGGTCTGTCAAGTCATAGCAAGGATGATGAATGTGTCCGCCTTCATAGCATTCTTATCTGTTACGCTTAGGTGGCCGCTGTGGATTGGACGAACTTTCAGCTGGACCAAATCGAAGATACGGATCTTGTTGTAGCAAGTGACGTCGTCTTCGATCCAGTCCTTGTTCCAAGCCTGGCTTGTACTCTGCAGGAGATCTTACGACCCAAAAAAACCCGGGAAGGTCCAAAAGCTGAGGCATTCATTGCCTGCAAGGTCAGGAATGAGAGCACCTTGGAACTCTTTGAGCATCACCTGCGGGATGGCGAACAGGGGCTCAAACTTTGTCAAGAAGAGATCAGAGTACCAGACGGAACAGTCAGATTGTACACAATCTCTTAAGCAAACAGTTAGGAGTATCACGAGAAGCATTCCCTTCAACGATCATAGTCTTGAGCACACTCTTCATTTAAATGAGCTTTGGGGCCTACAGAGAAGAAACAATGGCCACTTCCCTTGCTAGAGAGACGCTCTAGGTCTACGGCAGCTAGACAGACTGCAGCTACACCTCGCTCAATGAAGTATCTAGGTGAGAAATCGCTCTTCAGTGCGACACCCTTTATGTAGGTAATGCTTTAACATGAATAACAGTCCAACATTCTCCTATCGCCAACATCCACATGAGGAATTGCAGCAGCGCTTGCGGGATGAAATGGCCGGGCTGACTAGAAAGAAAAGCTGGTGTTTGCTTCACCGCGACGAGATCGGTTGCTCCCCCACTCTGAGCCCCATCTTGTTCTTGATCTGCGCCGCGATATACTCGGCATAATCGATCATTCCGTCGCGGTTCACGTCGTCGTTCGACAACACAGGGTCGATAAGAAAAGTCAGCTGGGCATCCTCATAGTGCTCCGGCGGGTTGTGGTCGTGGCCCTCGTGGTCTTCTCCATCTGAAATGACCGTCAAAGTCGTGAGGTACTCGCAAGTCAACGGTTACATGCAACAGAACGCTTTCAAATGACAGCGGAAACAAGCTGGAAACCATCAGGATAACTTTCCTGAAAGCAACTGGAAAGAGAAACAGAATCCACTGGAACAGAGCAAAATGAACAGACGACACTCAAAGGAAGGCTAAGAGAATGCAACAACAACCACCTGCCTGAAGTGAGGTGCTGGAAGGGCTTGGTGGGTGTCAGGTAGGTTCGGCATAGGTAGTGATAGGATGGTTGGAGACGATGTTGGATGGAGGACTTAGACTGCTGCTGCTTGCTTTGCCTGTGCCGCCTGCTGGGCAAGCACGAATTCTCCGTAGTCGATGAAGCCGTCGCTGTTCTTGTCGTCAGTCGCCAGAATGGGGTCGATCATGTTGACAAGGTCGTCGTCCTTGAAGATTTTGGCCTCCGGGATGGGCTGACCACTGCTTGGATCGTGGTTAGACTGGTCTGCTCATGCAGTCCAGAAAAAAGAGAAAATGTTGCTTCACGTGCCGAGAGATTCAAAACATTGACATTGTTGAACGCAACACTCCCTATGACTGGTGCATACGTAGACTACGCTGCCCATTTCGCCCGCTCACGCTGACTGACTGCTACATGCTGCATCATGACGTTAAAAGGTTCATGAGGCCACGGGCGTGCACCACGTGGAACTCGTGACCTTTTGTGCATGTCCTTACCGTGCCAGTGGATCAGAGATTTCACTAATTCACAGCCGTCGAGCTTGTTGTTGCCGTCTGCGTCGTGCATCTTGAAGTAGTGGAACTGCAGCTCCTGCTCGGACATGTTGCTCGTGTCTATGGGGACCTCCATGTGTTCCTTCATGTGTCTGAATGCAAGGGAGTTTTGCTCTTTAATGCGGGATCAAGGATTGCTTTCCAGTACCACTCACTCTCTCTCATGTTTCACGTCTCTGTGCAACACCCTTTGCTGGTGCTGCTGTTGCGGTGCTCGCTGATGCTGCACCTGTTGATGTTGCATCTGTTGATGTTGCACCTGTTGATGTTGCACCTGCTGATGTTGTACCGGCTGGCCCTGGAACTGGGGCTGCGGTTGGAACTGTTGCTGTTGCTGCTGGAACTGCTGTGGCTGTTGCTGGAATTGCTGCTGTCCCTGTGGCGGCGGGGGAGGGGGAGGTGGGTGCTGACCCTGATGTTGCTGTTGGTACTGATTTGGATTCACACCAGGAGGATTGCGCACCTGTTGCGCGCACACGGCGCCCAGGCAGGAGATCAGGGCCACGAGTAGGCAGGAAGAAGATTGCATTGTGCAAAAAAAATGCCTCGACGACAGTAGCACAGGAGACGACTGTAAAAGAGTTGTACAAGAGTCAGGTCTCAATTTCTCAGGTTGGCACCGCTATGAGACGATGACGGACTTGAAGCAAATGTTTGTCCAGTCCGTCCAGGACGAGAAGCGAGAGGTTCGTCCTTGAAGATTCTCTTCCGCAAGGAAAGATCCGCAAGGGCTGGAAAAAACGCTCCAGCGAAGAGGTTACTTACAGCAACGATATCTTCTCGAGCGACGAAACGAGGGGGCCCCTGAAGGATGAGGATGCACAGTTACTTCGCTTTCCCGGCCTCAACCACCATTACTTCCTCCTCTCCAGCTACCCAGTAGTGCTCGCGCAGCAGAAGTCAACTGAGGTGCAAAGGTAGTGGAAGGTGTAGACTTGGCTGCTGCTACGACAAATCGACGCGCATGCCCAGCTAGTTCCACGTCAGGCCAAAGGCACACCACACACAACCTGCTGCTTCTCCTTCAGAAGCCGCCACAATCCACAGATCTGCCACCAGCGGCAGCGTCAGCGACAGCGGCTCCTTCTTCAAGGCCGGTCGACGACAAGAGGCGGAGGGGGGGAGAGGAGGAGGAGGACGACGCTGGTGGCGGCGGGATCGTGTGTGTGAGCGAGCAAGTACAGAGCGCTCGTGCGTGCGCACAGAGGGTTGCTCAGCCAGCAGAGGAGGACGCGTATCCTGGTATGATCCATAGCAACACGGCGGTGATGAAAGTAGCCAGGGTGAAATCGAAGGATGAGTAGTTGTTGACGTCGTTCTCGTCCACTGCAGGTCCTCCCTGAACAACGCATGTCTTGTACGTATGAATATTTGCACCGCCAAAAATGTGTGAACGCCCGTATGAATTTTTCATGATTGTATTGACATACGCTTTTCTTTACCGCTTGAGCTCTCAGCCAGGTATGGCTGACAGATGCGTATTATTCATGAAGTGGAGAAAGCAACGACTTTAGTCCTTCGAGTGCTTGGTTTTCACTTGGCTCGAGGAGAAAACCGAGAGCAGGAACATGGTCGTGGTGGCGCTGGTGGGGGCGGGGAAACTGGGCGGCAAAATCGCGGGTATGGAACGGACAAGAATGTGTATCAAAATTTCTTGAAATCAACTTTCATCAGCGTCAAAGTTTCACTACCTTTGAGAAGGAGAAAACGTCGGTTGTATTCGTGTCATCCTTAGCGGACCTGGCCTGGCATGGTCACAATGTGCGCGTCTGGGACTCTGACCAGGACCAGTTGGACGCGCTGAGGGAGAACCTGGACTATGACAGAGATGACCTGGACAAGGAGAAGCTCATGCTGCACAAGGAGTTTGTGGTCGGTCGTCTTTCGGGCTGGCAACAGCCACGAGTACAAGCCTTTTCAAAACCTTCCAGGGTCAAGTGTACTGCTTCAGTGACTTGGAAGAAGCCCTCAGAGAGGTCGTTCTGGTAATTGAGGCCATGCAAGAGGACTTGGAGGCAAAGCAGGACCTCTTCAAAAGTGAGAAACAGTACTTGCTGCTTTTCGTATCATCAACCGTGACCTCCTCCTCCTCCTGACAGAAATTTCTCACATCGTCAGTCCCAAAGCGGTCCTGACGAGCAACTCCATGAATCTCACAATGGACGATGTCTTTATGAAGTGCATCTACCAAGAGGTATGCACAAGGACGCACTGATTACTAAACACAACCCCAATGATTGCCTCGTATGTACTGCGCATTGCAGCGTTGTATTGGAATGAGGCACCTCTATCCGGTCCTGTGCATGCCTGAGGTGGAGCTACAGCTGGGACGGAGGACGAGCATGAGCACGCTGAAGTTCTGTACGCGTGTCTCCACGCATCCACGCACGACTGACAGTTACATGTGTGCTGATCTGTTAGGTCTGGACTTCCTCAGCCGTCAAGGTAAGACTGGCTTCTTCCGGTCTGGTTCCGTCCCCCTCGTTCTGACCGAGGATGCGAGGACAGCGCGAGTGAGACTGAGGAAGGTGGCGCTGACGGTCAACTCGGCACTGGCGGGGAGGGAGCAAAGAGCGCTGGTCATGCCGGAGTTGGCGCATGCAGGAAATTTCGCGCCGCATCAAGACGACCCTGGCGCAGGTAGGACCAAGTCTTCATACCATGGAGTGCCGACAGAGGGCTAATGTCGTTGTTCCTGGCCGTTAGCATCGGCGACGTCCGCCCTGTCGAGCGAGTGCGTGATCTGCATGGACGACCTCCGCGGGTGTGTCCTCAGACCGTGCAAGCATCTGTGCACGTGCGCTGAGTGTGGAAAGATGCTAGTGAGCAGAAAGGACGCGTGCCCAATATGCAGGGAAAAGATTAAGGACACTGTGCAGTTCTACAGATCCTGATGTGTTGCATAAGATGCGTACGAGGTAAGCAAGGGATATGAATTACATACGAAGCGAATCTGTCTAGAGGTAGTTGCACTAGTTTCCGTCATGTGTTCTTCAACTGACCAAGGACAGAAGGTGTAGAGCATTGCGGACTGTTACTGAGTGTGACCACCGTCAGTCACCCTCTGTCACAGCCTCCGTGTGATGCCGGAGGCTGCCTCATGCATGCAGGTCAGATGTCCTCCACCAAGGACATGAATGGAGAGTGTGTGTTGATGAATGGAAGCCTCGAAGCTCTCCAGATTAGCATTGGCACGTGTCTCAATGGCCTCAAACAGTGGTCAAGTTGCATCTGTGCTTTCCACTTTTGCACTATTTTCTCGTCTTGGCATCAACATCATTGGTCTTTAGTGGAAAACTTACACGTATTTTCTACTACTTCTCAATCATTTTCAGTATAATGAAGTCTTTCCTTATGTTGGAGAGAAAATACCCTGGGGAATGAGGTTATTAGAAATGGATTGTGAGAATAAGTAGTTATTCTTATAAGTAGTAACTTATTCAAATTGAACACTGATGCTCACGAGAGAATAACTTCTGTTATTTTTGGTCAAACAAACAATTTTTGAGCCAAAAAGTTGAACAGGCAGCTCGCAAATCGGATGAGTGGAATAGCAGTGAAGGAAAGAGTCTCGAAAATGTCTCTCCTACTCTCTGAGAGCTGTCTTTTCTCCATAGTATAATTTGCGACCTTCCTCGGATGACGTAGGTGCATTGATCATCACACTTTCGCGGCCTTGGTGCAAAATTCTCAAGGGTATTTGCAATGATCCAAGCGGAGACGTCAGCAATGAGCTTGTGAGAAGAGGAACTTTCTATGGAGGCTGGAGAAAAGATGGCGCTTTGCTCTCTAGCTCGCGTCTCACTTGAGAAAGCACAGTTCAACTATTGATCTCGCATTTCTGCACGACAAACAACTTTCTCGTTGCTGAAATGAGAACGCGATTTTTTGAAGCATTCGATACAGCCGAGGGTGTAATTGCTGAGATTGGGCCGCCTTATCAAGCACTTTCCTTGTACAGCAGCTGCTCTTGATAACGTCCTCGCCGGACGAGCAAGAACAATCGCCACCGCAGCTTCTAAGTAGCTGGGATCATGAGACCCATAACAATGGGCAGAGCTGCGAAGTTATTGCATTTAGCTCCGCCGACCTGATCGTCATGCTCAGGATGGCCAAGAGAGACAACCCGCAAAAGTTCCTGCTACTCGTGGTCTTTTGCCTGGCCAGCCTAATCTACCTCAGTCGCTCCAAGGACCACGACTACGAGAAACACGGCAAGAAGAATGATGTCGAGGACGCCTTCTCGCAAGAGTGCAACGCCTCCCTGCCCAAGTGGTTCACGGACCTGGAGAGGGACGTGCACCAGACCCAGAGCCGGACACCTGTCATTTACTTCGTGACGCCGACGTTCACGCGCAGGGAGCAAGCGGCAGAGCTGATCCGCCTCGGCCAGACCTTGCTACACGTGCCCACCCTAGTGTGGATCGTGGCCGAAGACTCGTTGGTGTGCTCGCCTCTGGTGCAGAACATCCTGAGACAGTTTGGCCACCGCCTGGCTTACGCACACCTCTCCAGCCCGATGCCCGACAAGTATAGGAAGGCATTTTACAAGCCCAGAGGCGTGAGTAGCAGGAACGCCGGACTCAAGTGGATTGAGGACAACCACCCAGGATCCGTAGAGGGAGTGGTCTACTTTGCCGACGACGACAACACCTACGACCTGCGGCTCTTCGACGAGATGCGGTGGACACAGAAGGTGTCCATGTTCCCAGTGGGTCTCATTGGTAAGCAGGGCGTCAGCAGCCCCATCGTCAGGGACGGCGTCGTCGTGGGGTTCACCGATCCTTGGTTCGAGCGGCGCAAGTTTCCCGTCGACATGGCCGGATTCGCCGTGAACGTGCAGTTGGTGCAGAAGAGCAAGGCGCGGATGCCGTTCAAGGCTGGACACGAGGAAGATCTCTTTCTCAGAGCACTCGGGGTGAGCATGCGCGAGCTCGAGCCCAAGGCCAAGGGCTGCACCGAGATCTACGTGTGGCACACGCAGACTGCCAAGACCAGGATACCCATTGTGAGGAGGCCAGAGGCGACAATGTCGAACAGCCTAACGAAGTTGTTGCAGGAGCTGGAGCAAAAGGGAGTCCTCAAGCTGGCAGACAATGGGCGGGAGGTGCCGGTGTGTCTCAAAGAGGCATGCAGAACAGGGTGAAGAAGTACTTTACTTTTTTGTCAGTACCTCTCGTCATGTAGCAACCATGGTGTATCAGAGATCTGTATTTAAAGCATATGAAGTGACGGGGACCTTCGTGAATTCAAGACAGTAGTACAGCGTCGGGGTCAGACCCGGGCGTTACATCGTTGTGATAATGAAGTTGGTGAGAGCAACAATACTTAGACTTGATCATCAGTACTCATAAAGTCATGTTGTATCAGTTGTTAAAGAAAGCTGCAGAGGTGGCACAGTGCACATGCTCACCTCTGCAGGAACCAAGCTGTTTTACTCCACTGATCGTGATAAGCATGCAGTATGTACCGTGTCAGTGTATTAGACTCTAGTTGCAATGAAAACCACAGAAGAGACCGCTTGATATGCCATGGTCAGAACAGGAGGAATTTGGCATATTTAACGCTTTGGACGAAACAGATCTGGATGACTTTTGAGCCAATATACAAGAACTGAAGCCAAATACATATGAGAGAGCTTTTTGACGCTAATTTTACTGCATCTCGTGGATAGAAGAGATTTCACTGGGAGAGATGAGTAATTGCTGTTCGGGCCTCTTATCAGAAACTCATCAATGCTGCTCTAGAGGGAGTCAATGACTCCGTATCGTAAGAACAGAACCAGTTTTTCAAAGTGCACGGGTGAAAAGTTCCCAAAAATCCGTCCATGACGGCAACCGCAATTATCAGCTTTTTGGCACGAGTTAGTTTTTTGGCATTTAACAAAACAGCACCAAAAAAGTGGTGCCGTAGAAAATCCTTTGAATGGTTCGCACGTGAGTGCTGTCTTATGACAACATTTGTCAAAAGGGATGCGACTTAATCAAAGTCTTACTACATAAAACTACATCTGCTCGAGGATTTTTAAAGAGCCTCCTCATAACAACTCGTCCCCGACCTGAGTGTGCACGAGTTGCTGCAGTGTGACGAGGACGTGGCACAGTCATGGCCAGGAGGTACAGGACAAAGCCGAGGCTGAAGAAAAGGCTCTGCGTGGTGAGAGTCTAGGCAAAGGACACCCTGATCCCGTGTATACGCATTGCATGCATCCACATGTACGTGTATCTTCATTGTATACAAAGAAAGACAACGAGTTCGCCGTCGATGAGTGTCTAAACACCGATCAAACACTTGTGTTACAGTCCAACGTATCGAACGAGGACAGATGACAACCTCAAACAAAATATATCAATGCAGATTTATGTCAAAGTTAAACATGACGTGCGTGATTCAGTGACTCTCATGATAGTGACAAAACTGACCGTGATGATCAACCAATGCTGTCAGCGTCAGTCTCAACTGCACGATACCGATTACGCCAGACTGATAACAATGATGCGCTTTTATTATGGCTCTATAGATACATGGTTCATCATGTTCAGATCATCATCGTGGTGTTGCTGTGCACATGCACAGGACAGACACAGTACTTGTTGCTACAGCTCTAAAACCGATCCTGATAAAAAGAAACGAGCGAAACGCGGGCTTAAAGCATTGATCCCGTTATGTATGTAGTACATAACAAGTGTGGTATAATAAAAATGATAATGGTAATGATGACACCGCAAGAGTGAACACAACTTCATGGAGATTCTTCACTCTTTCATTGTCTGACACGGTCTTTTTGACTTTGTGGATGACCAGGTCAATAGAGGCGCCTTGGCCTAGACATTCGCTGCGGCTCCTCGTCTTGACCCTCATCGTCCTCTTCATTGTCCTTCACTTCAATCCCACCTCCCTTTTCTCTGACGTCTTCGCTTTTTTCCTCAGCTCTGTTGGTCCTTCCTGTCCGGCCGCGTCTGCGGCTGGAACCGCCAGGAGGCGCAGAAGGATCTGAGGAGGACGCCGAAGCCACAGCACCACTGCAGCCACCGGCATGGCTACCAGGGACTGGAGCTTCCGAGCCGAGGTCTTCATTAATGAGTCTTTTTCTCTCCTTAGCCATGGAGACCCTGAGGTTTTCGAGGTGGTGATAACGGCACAGCTTCACGACTGCGAAGACGAATGCTGTGAAGCAGCAGATGAAGCACAGCCAGACCCCGAACTGACACATGGACAGGTGGAAGTAGAACTGGCCGGAATCAATACCATCCTCTGGGTCGATCTTGTTGCCGGCTGCCTCGGAGCACTCGGCGAATCGACGAGTCATTTCGCCGCACCAAACCCTAGACGAAGAGAACCTTTAAGTACAGCCCAAGTACACGGGGAAGAAAAGGGCTAACGTTTGTACCTAAATCCCAGCGTGACGAAGAGCGCAGCCAGGAGGGTCATGATGCTGAGGCAGCCGTCGGCGAGCACCTCGCAGAAGGCGGCAAAGAAGGAAGCATCAGTGCCACGACGAAGATAGTCGAAAGACCGAGCTCCCAGACCCAGCGTGACCAAAAACACCACCACGGAGACGAAGATGGTGAAGTTGCAGTAGGCCTAGACGGAGAGAGCTAAGTGTCAAGGATCAAGAGAGCACCCGAAGAGAACTAACCTGGGAGGCCCAATCGACGAGAAACTGACCGTCCCTCTCCTGGAAGCGCCCCGTCGAAAAGAGGATGCAGTGACCCTTGAAATGCTCCTGGAAAACGAAATGTGCATTGTTGGTCTGGACGAACGTCTATAGCCCTTTCTCTTGCTTACCTGATGTATGGACATCGGCACACTGATAAAGAGGGAGAACACGACGGCCAGCGAGTGGGAGAGCGCCTGGACCAAAAGGACCGTGTTGGCGGAGAAGTTGCACGGCATGATGGAGCAGCCTTCAGACCAGTTGTCACTACCACCGTCCCTGCTGTTTTGCCTCCAGCAATGAACTTTCGCACTTTCGTGGGACTGGACCAGCTCGGCAGACCAGACGAGGAGAAAGGCGGAGGCGATGGGAGTGCCAGCGCAGCTTGTGCCTCAGGAGCTGCTCCGGAGGCCGTCGGTCGGCTTTGTGGTCGCAGCGGACAGGCGACTGGTGGGCAGAAAAGGCAGTCGGCAAGTGACACCAGCATAACAAAAACAAAACATTGAGAGGTTTGGTGATCTCGTGTCGTAGATTGTTGCGTCAGGCATGAGCGTATTGTTGTTCTGCGTCGGCTTTGAAGTTGCGGAGCTCGACCACGTCGACTGGGACTGTTGAAGAGTGGACTTCGTCACGTCGGTCTGCTATGTCGGCGATCTTGAGGAGGTCGCGGCCTACCACTGCTACAGCGACCCGCCAACGCCTTCTCTTTGTCAAGGTCGTCCGGGCCGCCGCAACGGAATCCGCCGTCGAAGGCAAAAGTAAAACCAAACATACCCATTTCGGTACACTTGTGTACTCACCGACTTCCGCGATCATCAGATTTGTCCGGTCCCTTCCCCGCCAAGTACTCAGCCTCAACTGTGGAGAGTGGCTGGTACGATTGGTGGGAGGAACGAGGATTCTTCCGACCAAGGAAAGCAAGAAATGCGGATGCCTTTTCCATGGTGCTACCCCCGCCCAATGTCACCGGCTCACTTCACCTGGGACACGCTCTCACCTGCGTCATACAAGATGCGCTAGTCCGATGGTAACTACTAAAAGTTCGTCTCCCCTCCAATATATGCAGGAGCTGATCATGTTTTTCAAGGCACCGCATGAGAGGTCAACAAACTGTCTGGATTCCGGGCAGCGACCACGCTGGGATAGCCACTCAAATGGCGGTGGAACGATCATTGGCCAAACGCGGACTCGTCAGGACTTCCCTGGGCCGGGAGGAGTTTGCCAAAGAACTGTCGTCGTGGAGGAGGGACAAGGGAGACGCCATTTTCAGGCAGTTGCGGCGCATGGGAGCGTCTCTCGACTGGGAGCGGACGTGCTTCACCTTAAGTGAAGTAGGATCTTGACTGACTACAGTGCGAGTACAATGTGAGTCACTATCTTTTACCCTCAAGGACCATACAAGAGCTGTGAATCGGGCTTTCTGCACCTTGTTCGACCGGGGCCTCATATACAGGGGTAACTTCTTGGTGAACTGGTGCTGTCACCTCAGGACTGCCATCTCAGACATTGAGGTTGCCTCTATCACCAATAACAATCGTAGAAATGGCTGTATTTCCGTATTCTCCAGGTAGAACATATCCATTTGCAACGACCGACGAAGATCAAAGTGCCCGGATATGATGAAGGTGTTGAGTTTGGTGTCATCTATGATCTTGCGTACAAGTTAGAAGGTCAGCACTGTAATTATGTCTACTCTATGGCGACAAGCTACTTGAAATCATGATTCACGTTAGACACGGACTCTGAGATCGTGGTTTCTACTACTCGTCCGGAGACGATGCTCGGCGACACTTGTGTCGCTGTTCATCCTGACGATCAAAGGTATGCGGGTCTCGCCGGAAGGTACCTTCAACATCCGTTCAGGTAAGCTGAAATTTCAGTCTGCATGGCTCTGAACTGCAAATGGTTGTGTGGTCGTCGTGAAAGAAAAGCTGTCCTTTCAGATCTCGCAGCGAACCCTTAGGTATGATCCCTGTGGTCTCAGATGTGTCCGTGAATCCAAAGCTTGGAAGTGGAGCCGTCAAAGTGACTCCGGCACACTCCCAAGCCGACCTCGAAGTGGCGAAGAAGCAGAACATGGAGGAAATGTTGTCAGTCATAAACGAAGAAGGAAATATCAATCTCGAGGGAACACTTTTTCACGTAAGGACAGCGCAGAGTAGGACGAATGTGCACATTGTTGTCACAAAAGCTTTTTCCAGAACCTTCCCCGGTTCGAGGCCCGCAACCTGGTTGTGTCGGAATTATCTCGCAGGGGTCTGTTCAGGGGGCGTCGAGCCCATCCTATGAGTGTTCCTGTGTGCAGTCGCTCCGGGGACGTCATTGAACCGTTGTTGAGACCTCAGTGGTTTCTTAGGTGCGAGGACATGGCCAAAAGGGCACTCGAGGCGGTGGAGAACGGAGAACTTCTGCTTGAGCCAGAATCGCAGAGATCTCAATGGAGCCACTGGCTTAGTAATATTAGGTAAGAGCTACAGAAGGAATCATGATGATGCATGAAGTGCACCTGTTTGTTCAGGGACTGGTGTCTGTCTCGCCAACTGTGGTGGGGTCACCAAATTCCTCTTTACCGCTGCAAGAGTGGAACTGACCATTGGTGGATAGCCGCCGAGAGCGAGGCTGAGGCCTTGGAAAAGGCGAACAGACGCTTCCAATGCCGGGACTGGACAGTCACTCAAGAGGAGGACGTGCTCGACACTTGGTTCTCCTCGGCCATCATACCGTTTGCGGACTGCGGATGGCCGAGTGAGGTGCGTGCTTGAGTTGTCAATGATTAAAACTCTCTGCGACTTGGTCAATTTGCAGACTGAGGATCTCCGACGGTTCTACCCGCTATCGATGATGGAGACTGGCCACGACATCCTGTTCTTCTGGGTGGCTCGAATGGCTATGCTGGGGGCCGAACTGACAGGAAAGATGCCATTCAAAGTAAGATCGGCTGAAGTCATTCTCCTATCCGTGACCTTGATCATCGATGTCTCTTAGACAGTCTTGCTTCACGGAATCATTTGCGACGCCCACGGTCGGAAGATGTCCAAGAGTCTGGGCAACGTTGTTGATCCCATGCATGTTATCAACGGGATATCCTTAGAAGTAAGTTACTGCCCGCTATGATTAGATAACGATCTATTTTCGTGGACGTCATTTGTGATCCAGGATCTAGAGCAAGGCGTTCAAGCTTCCAACGCCAGCGGCCACATCGCCGACAGTGAAATGTCGAAGGCGTTGGCTGGTCTGAGAAGCGGCTTCCCAGAGGGAATTCCGTCGTGCGGAAGCGATGGACTCAGATTTGGACTTTGCTCCTACGACGTCAAAAGTGAGTAATTTCTTTCATTCAACCAAAACTTTCCTTCCAACTCGAAGGGTTCTTCCAGGAAGGTTCCAGATAAGGCACAAAAGTAGGAGGTTTACTGCAAGTATCCCGAAGATACGAATTTCTTTCTGAGCAGTTCCTCTTGGTGGTTGTTGAGAGCGAGTAGAGGGAGTCTGGGGGAGCCCCCGTAGTAACCGTGCCAGTCCATGGCCGTCTTGAGTGCGGCAGGTCCCATTTCCCTGGTCACCGCAGAGTTAGGGTTTAGCAATTTCTGTTGCAGAAGCGAGGCCTCATCAAGGTGACCATCCTTATAAAGTTGGTACAGTTGGCACACCTCCTCAGGGAGGATGTTGGCAAGGGCACAGATACCTCCCACTGCGCCCACGCATAGGGATGGGAGCAAAAAACCCGCTGAACCCGCGAGTACCTATGGAGAATTGTACCGTGTAGGTGCACTTGAACAAACGTGTACATGCATATGTGGGACACAGAACTGGTTTCCAACCTCTGCCAGTAGTCAAATTCGCCTCCTGCCTATGAATAATAATAATATAATAATTATACATAATCACCTGGAAGTCCTTATCCCTCGTCTGGTGAACCATCTTGCCGATCCTCGTTATGTCCCCTCCACTGTCCTTGACCCCGACGATGTTCTCAATATCTGCGAGGGCTTCGACGTCATCGGGGTTCAAGTCGATGCCTGTGATAGCGGGCATGTTGTAGAGGATTATTGGCAGCGGCTCCACGGCGTCTGCCACCAGCTCGTAGTGCTTCCTGATTGCTGCTGAGGTCATTTGTGACTTGAAGTAGGAGGGCGTTATTACAAGTAAGCAGTCAGCGCCGTTGGCGGCCATGCAAAGGCTGAGCTCAATGGTGCCAGCTGTGGAATCGCAGCCTGACCCGGCGATGACTGGTCTGTCCTCGGGGCTGTACTGCCTAACCTGTGACAAAGTCCCTGTTAAGACCTTGCGTTGAGCCATTTCGCCTTGTTAGGCAGTTCACTTACATTTCTCACAGCCCTCACTCGCTCCTCGTTGGTAAGCAGGTTGTACTCTCCGTTGGCACCACCAACCACGTAGCCCTTGACCGGTGTCTGATTGAATTTACGCACGTTCTCCTCCAGCTTGTCCCAGGCAACGTCCTCGTCCTTGTCTTTGAAAGGTGTCGTCAGAGGAATGATGACCCCAGAGAGGTCGATGCTACTCAGTGGACGCTTGGTCGATGCGTACGAGCGGATAGTCTGAAGTAGCAAACACTCGAAGACTCTTTTAAGTGACCTGATGTTATTGATCGGTGCCTTACGTGGAGGTGACCGCCAGAAGGCCTCTGACGCAGCAGGCTGCCAAGCAGTCGAGACATCGTGGTTGACGTCCCCACCTTGAGGGAGTTCTCAGCGTCGCGTCAAATAACTTTGGTGTTTCCTGGGCCCTCTTTCAAGGTTCTGGAGCAGTCAAGAGCACAAAGCTGTTTGTGTATCTCTCGAAAGGATCGCACCTTGCTCCTCAGTACGTTGTGCAGGTTGCGTAGAAAACTACTGAGGCACAATCCAGTTGCGTTGCGTTGGAGATCATGTGGCGACGTTTAACGACATCTGCCGAACACCAACGAATTTGCGAAATATTTGCGAAATTCATTGCAGGTCAGCAGATGAATCTGGACATGATGAAGATGAAGTCTGCCAGCCTGTTCTGCAACAAGCTGTGGCAGGCCGCCAGGTTCCTCATGATGGCATGGGAGAGGTCGACCGAGAAGATGTGGAGCTTGGACATGGCTAGAGAGGCGGACACCTTAAGGCCTGAAGATCGATGGATTCTATCATGCTGCGCCCTGACCGTGCGTGACGTGAACGAAGAGCTGGCGAGGGCGAACTTCCACATGGTCACCAGGAGCATGAGGAAGCTCTTCTATTCACATATCTGCGATACTTACTTGGTACGGTTTTGTGAACTGGACGAGGGTGTTGATGCATGCTCTATAACGGAGATTCTGTTTGCAGGAACTATGCAAACCCCGTCTGCACGACAACCGCCACCCTGAATTCGGCATTGCTCTCCGAGTTTTGCATCACTGTTTCATCACTGGGCTCAAGCTCCTTCATCCAATCATGCCGTTCATCACGGAAGAGCTCTTTCAGAGGATTCCTGCGTTGGATGATGTGGAAAAAGAAGAATCCATCGTGGTGGCCAAGTTTCCCTGTTTTGCTGACTGGACCCACCTGCTGGACGAACAACTTCTGGCCGACATGAACTCTGCCCTAGAGACCGTCTCGGCCATTCGCGGGCTGAAAGCGGACTATGGATTACAAAAGCAGGTGGATCTGGACTGTAAGATTCTCAGGCTGAACATTGCAGACCAGTCCAATGTGGACTTGACTGGTCTCTCCGAGGTTATCAGAAGTCACGCCAAAATGGGTACAGTAGAAGTGTCGTGCAATGAAGAGTTGATGCCTGGAAGTTATGCCAGTGTGGTGGTGGCGGACGGGCTGCACAAGGCCTATGTCAACGTCAAGGGTCTCATCAACGTGGACAAGGAGCTCGAGAAGAATGAGAAAAGAAAGGCCAAAGCAGTGAGAGAAGCTGCCAGACTTGAAAGGAGGTTTCAGATCAATGATAAAGTTCAAGACGAAGAAAGACGTCGATGGCAAGATCGGCTGGAGACTCTAATGAATGTGATTAAGAGCTTAGAAGAACAGAAGGCGTTTTTGAAGGCCTATGAGCGAAACATGAGCACAGTGAGGTGACACTAGACATCCCTAACTGTTTATTACTGTATTCAAATCGTGATTGGACAAAAGAAACGTTTCTTCGCGGTTTCTTTCTGCTGAGGTCTCCTAGCAATTCACGGGTGATATTGACAAACTCTTGGATGGTAGAGTTCGGAGAGCTTTCAGATAGATAAATTCGCCCATTTTTCCATCTCAGACATGCTAAGAGGTGCCAAAAATTGGCGTGAGGTGAGGAAATGTCATCTTGGGTACGCTATCGGGATCCCGAGAATGCTCTTGGCGTCCGTCCCGGAAGAAAGCTACCGTAGTCACGTGTACAGTGCCGTTCAGAAGTCCCCCTTCACAATATCTTTAACACTAGTTACACAAAATCTATTGATATCGTTGGAACGCTTAAAGCCTTGGCCATTTAACTTGTTACTTCACTTTCGATGAACATGAATATTTTAATATTCAGGTCAAGCTGGCCATTTTGTCTGCTATTCTGTTCTGATTTCCAATGATGTCAATAGATTCTGCGCAGCTCCAATCTTAAGGAAGTATGACATTGAGAAGAGGTTGTGACTCTTGAACTGGGGGCCTGAGGACTTCCCCACCAGCTGGAGTGGCGATGGGGGCGGAAACTTAGGAAAGAACGTGACTACTATAAAATTGCTCAAATATACAATTTTCTAAGGGGAAGGGTGACTTCTGAATGACACTGTACACGCGTCCATGGGCAGTAGACAGGCCTGATTTGGGGCAGTCTTTGAAAATGTGTAGATATCTTGGTGTAAATAGAAACTCGGTCCAATACCTTTTGACTGCACCTCCTGAACAGGGCCTATGGCCTTGCAACGGGGAGCCAATGGAAGTGAGCTTCTGGAGCTGTGGGTCTTGGTCCAAGGAGCCTCAATGTGAAATTTTCAGTGGCCAAGTCAACCGCTCTCTTCCATAGACACAATCACTCTTCAGAAGTGGAAGCTCTTCTTCCATCTGCGTCAGGACTGTTGGTACAGTAAAGACTGATGAAGTGGGGAATTGAAGTCTTTGATTTTTGTAAAAGTCACCAATGACTTATTTGCTGGCCTCTTTTCTTGGACTAATCCGTGAGATCCATATGTGACTTAAATACGGCTTGGTAGCAATCTCATGTACAGCATCAATACGGAGCCTCCCATGAAGGCCCTACAGTGCTGCCAGCTTGTCAAATTGCTTTGCCTGGAGGACCCCTTCCAGTGATAAATCTGTCACAGCCTGCCCTAGCACATTCTTTTCATCCTTTATGATAGAAGAATCACTCTCCACCTGGCTGGTTCCTGGGAATACTGTGGCCAAACCTCCACAGAACCTCTGCACTGAGACGACCCTTCAACCCTGCCCAACCCTCACCAAATGTCATGCTATTGTTGTCGTAGGACGCTAAAAGTGCTTGGAGTGGAGCTTCCTCAATATAGACTGCAACAAGGTCCTGATGCTCCTGTTCATTCATGTCAATCTGACTGGCAGTCCACCTTGCTGACAGCCGCTCCTGATGGTCTCTAACAGTGGCACAAAACTCAAAATGTTCCGGGACTGCAAGCTCATGAGGAAGGATGAATGGCAACTGTAAAGATCCGTATGAGGTCAGGGAAACTAATTGAGTCTTTGTCCTATACGTGTCTTTCTTTTTTGAGTGATTTTATTCAACTGTGTAAGAGTACGGAGAAAGTGTCGATAGAGCAGAAATATGATACTGAAATAAGGGGAGAATTACATGATGCGCAAAAGTTAAAGGAAGAGTTAATTAGAAACAAAATAATACAGAACATAATATTAGAGCTTAAATTAAAGTACTCTACCGATCGGTACAGCAACTTCCCAGCACCCTAATTCCTTGAGTGTGGTTCAACTACAATTTCAATGATGCCTGCCACAGCATTGATATAAAGACTGGCCACATCATTGACTAAGGAGTCAACTCCTTCCTCAGAACAACAGATCCTTGGATCATCAGAAGATCCTTGGCCTTGGCCAAGGGTTGTAATCTGAAAACAGCCGTTCTGTGCCAATAAGCTGGCTACTCTCTCACTCCAGGAGAGAACCTTTGCCTTCCATCCCTCTTAAGTAGAACTCCTGTAGAGAAGCATGATGGAAACGCTGCTCAGAGACTCTGACAGCATGACCTTGCATCGGTTTAAAGGTAATTGTTGCTTGTCTAGAGAGGCTAGAAATGACAGCAATTTGTGCTCACTACTTTAACACGGGTGAGCAAGGAAGATTCTTGACCTTGAGATATTCCTCCATCTCAACCTTTTCGACTTTGAACCAGGCGCTGACACGATCTATTGACTCCCATCGTGTGTTAAATAAGATATTTGTCTCCATTTCTTAGCATTTGTTGCGTCGAGATCTACACAAATGCTCGCATCTTAAGCCTAGAACTATCGTTTAGAGATTACCCAAACAATTCATAGTCTCCGCAACAATTAATTTGGTATTTTCTGTGCATTTATGCTAATGTCTTTATTTCAATCGCGATCACTTCAATGATAGGTGAAATGTGTACAATAGGTTTCATTCTCCGAAATTCCTTTCTCGGTCGCTGCAAAGGCTTCGATCATGATGATCATCATCAGATTGATCTACCTTCTCTCTTCGCCCTCTTCTTCTTCGCCCTCTTCTTCGCCCTCTTCCTCGCACTCCTCTTCCTCGCACTCCTCTTCCTCGCACTCTTCTTCCTCGGACTCTTCTTCCTCGGACTCTTCTTCTTCGGACTCTTCTTCTTCGGACTCTTCTTCCTCGCGCATCTCAATGTCGCGACGGATGCCGCGATCATTCCACCACGAACTGTATGAGTCCGGGCTCCATGAGCTCCATGAGCCGCCGTACGAACTCCATGAGCTCCATGAGCTGCAGTACGAACTCCATGAGCTCCATGAGCTGCA